>JADMIO011331793.1_pt1 | contig 88143 bp, 74 predicted proteins | sample 8958161 | NCBI WGS metagenome assembly JADMIO01 (sample SAMN16585339, study PRJNA669376) | soil metagenome | isolation source: Crop rotation soil | place: USA: Cullars Rotation, Alabama | collected 2011 | reverse complement strand
GCGACTTCAAGTCACGTGAATTCCAAGCTTCGGATCCCACTGTGCTGGAAAGGCAAAAATGTGGCCTCGTGATAAAGGGTATCGACGCCTTTTATTTGATCGAGATAATTCCAGCTGCAAATTGTGTCTGAACAATAAGCATACGATTTCGGCTGCTCTGCTTCGGTAGTCAGATCAGTTGAGCGATGTACAACCCCCTTTTTGTCCGTATAATCTAACCCACTCTTAATCAGAGGAATATAGTCCACAGGAATATCCAGTTCTTCCACCTTTTCTTTTATGATCCGCCGCGCTCGTTTCTTCTGGCTAAATTTAAATCCCGTACAGGGGATCCTGTGATCGAGTATAATCGTTTCTACCTTCACCTCCTTATTTTCGAAAATGAGACGGCTCACACCCGGATCGGTTCCTTGAAAAATTATGGGATATCTAAGGAGGGTTTGAGAATGTTTAAACTGGATGTCAAGAATCTCTTTCAGATCCGGCGGACCAAAGATATACATCGGCTTAGTGCGGCCATTGAGATGCAGTGAAGACAAAAGCCCTATTAGTCCGAAATAATGATCACCATGAAGATGGCTTATAAAGATATGGTCTATGCGCTGGGCTTTAAATCCATATCTCAACAATTGAAGCTGGGTACCTTCTCCTGCATCGATCAGGAAATACCGTTCATTTACATTAAGAAGCTGTGAAGTAGGGTTTCTGTTGAATATTGGTGTTGCAGAGCTGCTGCCTAAAATGGATATTTCAAATCTCATGCATCACCGGATGATTATTTAATCTCCTTTTTCAATTCTTTTTCAATCTCTTCCATGAAGATAACATCTACCGCTTCGTTTACCGTCGGTACAATGGTCAGCACATTATCCAATTGGGAAATGGTGATCAGTTTGGAAATATTTTCATTAATTCCTGTCAGGATAAAGCTTCCTTCCGCATTCTTGCAGATCCGGTGCCCCACCAGCAAACTGCTTAAACCTGATGAATCTGAATACTTTACCGACGACAGATCAAGAATAACGTTGCGCAAACCTTCGGTGTTCATCAATATCAGCTCTGACTTTAAATGAGGTGACATCAGGCTGTTTAGCTTGGACTCATTTAATTTTATCAGGACATATTTCTCGTGCTTGTCTACCGTAAATTTCATACCACAAATCTATTAAAATCCTAATATAACAAAATATTAATTACTCCGCCCTGCGCAAAAACCCGATTATATTGTTTTCTACGCGGTTTAAAACGTCCCCGTTATCTCCCCTGTGAAACTTCTCGCCGGTGATGTGCTCGTAAAGCTCAATATAACGCTCTGAAATCGATTCAACTATCTCCGGCGTCATCTTTGGCACTACCTGACCGTCTTTTCCCTGGAAGCCATTCTCAATCAGCCATTTTCGCACAAATTCCTTGGACAATTGCCTTTGAGGCTCATTCCTGGCCTGAAGATCTTCATATCCATCCTTATAAAAGTAGCGTGATGAGTCGGGAGTATGGATCTCATCGATCAGCGTGATCTTTCCATTCAGGTCTTTTCCGAATTCATATTTTGTATCCACCAGGATCAGTCCCCGCTCAGCCGCCATTTCCGTCCCGCGCTGGAATAATAATCTTGTATAATTCTCAAGCTGGATATAATCTTCTTCCGCTACAATTCCCTGGCGAAGGATCTCTTCTCGTGAAATATCCTCATCATGGCCAACAGATGCTTTAGTAGTTGGCGTAATGATCGGTTCAGGCAGCTTATCGTTTTCTTTCAATCCTTCAGGAATACTTACGCCGCAAACCTCTCTCCTGCCCGCGCTGTATTCACGCCACGCGTGACCCGCAAGATATCCACGGATCACCATCTCGACCTTAAATGGCTCACAGATCTTTCCGATTGTTACACTTGGATCAGGAACATCAACTACCCAGTTCTGGACAATATCCTGTGTAGCAAGAAGAAATTTTGCTGCTATCTGGTTTAAGACCTGGCCTTTATAGGGTATTGCCTCGGGGAGCACCACATCAAATGCTGAAATACGGTCTGATACAACCATTGCAAGGTACTTATTGCCGATGGTGTACACATCGCGTACTTTTCCTTTGTAAAAGTTTGTTTGTCCGGGAAGGCTGAAATGGGTTTCTTTTATGGCGGGCATAACGTTCATTGGTTCATTAGTTGACTGGTCCCGCAAGGATCTCAATGAGAGAAAATCTGGCCGGATCTTTAAGAGCAAAGATGGAAAGAATAAGGATCAAGGACAATTATTTGGTAAAGAAATTACTGGCGATCAGGGTCGATAGTATTTGCTCCGTGATCCTTCCATCCCAGATCCCTACTGTATGTCTCCGTAAGCTTCAAGAATTCTTTTGACAAGCTTATGCCGTACCACATCTTCACCGGTCAGGTAAATTATGTCTATCCCTTTTATATCGGCAAAGATCCTGAGACCTGTATGTAAGCTTGACTGCTGTTTGCGCGGAAGATCAATTTGGGTCACATCACCTGTTACAATAAACTTGGCGGAAGGGCCCATACGGGTCAGGAACATCTTCAGCTGCATATCCGTAGTATTCTGCGCCTCATCCAGGATCACAAAGCAGTTGTCGAGGGTCCGGCCGCGCATAAAGGCCAGTGGCGCGATCTCGATAGTACGGTTTTCCAGATAAAGTTTCAGCTTTTCGGCGGGGATCATATCATCCAGCGCATCATATAATGGACGCAGATACGGGTCGATCTTTTCTTTCATATCTCCCGGAAGGAAGCCCAGATTCTCTCCTGCTTCAACAGCCGGCCGGGTCAGGATGATCCGTTTGATTTCTTTATTTTTCAAGGCGCGTACGGCAAGCGCAACTGCAGTATAGGTTTTACCCGTACCAGCGGGACCAATTGCGAATAAAATATCGTTTGTATTGATACTATTCACCATTTTTCTCTGGTTGGCAGTACGTGCCTTAACAACTATCCCGTTAGGCCCAAACACAATTGCCTCGCCACTGCCGGTCTTATCGGCTGCAGACGCATCGCCGGCAGTGCTAACACTGACGTCGGTCTTGAGCAGCTGGCCGAGATCAATCGCTGTCAGGCTTTGATACTTCTCAACATGGTTTAATATTTCCTGAAAACGGGTGCTGAAATTGGTGATTTCGGTTTCGTCTCCCAACACCTTTACTTCGTTTCCGCGGGCAACGATCTTTATTTTTGGAAAGTGTTTTTTTATAACTTCAAAATATTCATTATTAGCGCCCCACAGTACAACCGGGCTAATATTATCGAGAGTCAGGAGGAGTTCGTTCAAGATGCTTTTTTTTAGTTCAGAGGTTTTTTAATTAAAAATTGAATATTTGCAGAAGAGATTTAGCTTCTCACAAGAATAATAATAAATATTCACATTTTAATGGCAATAATAACTCTTACAACTGACCTTGGCGATAAAGACTTTTATCAGTCTGCGCTTAAGGGAAGCATCCTGAGTTTACTGCCAAATGTGACTCTGGTGGACGTCACACACAATATTGCCCCTTTCAATATTCAACAGGCGGCATTTGTTCTCAAAAATTCATTTCCATATTTCCCCAAGGGCACTGTACACCTTGTCGGGATAGATTCAGTATATAACCAAAACACACGTTACCTTGCTTTAAAGCATCAGGATCATTATTTTGTTGGCTCAGACAACGGGATCTTTTCGCTGCTTTTTACCGAAGATGTTCAGGAAATTGTGGAACTGAATATCATGCAGGATCTGAAATTTCTTCACTTTCCGCTGACGGATATTCTGGCCAAGGCAGCTGTCCACCTCGCCAAAGGCGGAAAAACAAAAGATATCGGAATTCCGGTTACTACCCTTGAAGAAAAAGTTAACCTCCACCCTGTTATTGAACGGGACATTATCCGCGGAAGCGTGATTTATATTGATGCGTTCCAGAATGTGATCACCAATATCACACGTGAACTATTCACTGCGGTGCAGCGAAACCGGGACTTTACGCTTTATTTCCGTAAAAACGAGTCTATCTCACAGCTTAGCTGGCATTATAATGAAGTGCCCGAAGGCGAGAAGCTTTGCCTGTTCGGCATCAGCAATTACCTGGAAATTGCTATCAACAAAGGCAATGCGAGCGGATTACTTGGCCTGCATCTAAATGATATTGTGCGGATCGAATTTCATCCGAGCCTGCCCGTCTAACCCAATCGACCAGTGCTCTATGACCTTCAATTGCTCTCCTCCCGGGCAATTCAATTGTAACAAAAAATACAAAAAGGTGTTATTTGATGTATTACTGATTAAAAACTAAAATATTATTCTGTCCGGATCGTCTACTTATTATAAGATTTATGAAAGCACAGTTCATCACACTAGTTATCTTATTATTATCTATCACAGCATTGCTCAGGAGGACACCTCCGCATACCAAATGCAGCGCAAGGTGGTTAATAATTTATTGAACGCCAGAAGTGCGAAATTCGGCCAGTTTGATGAAAGCCTCATCCGCCGCACCGGCATTTTTGGTTTGAAGACAAAGCGGGATATGCAGAAATCGATTGATATTCTGACAGATATTGTTAGAACGGATAATAATATCCTGAAAGAGACAAAAGTACTGCTCGATTATAAAGACCTTGAAAAGACTCAGGTAAAAGATCGGTATGTCGAGACAGAAAGTCGCACAATTGGCTTTATGTCGGCCATTAACAAACTTCAGCGGCAAAATGAAAAGATCCAGGCTAATCTTATTAAATCAGAAAAACAGATCAACTTATTAATGTACGTTCTTCTGGCATTTACCCTGCTGGTGTTCGGTACAGGATATTACCTGGTCAAAAAGAAAAAACTGACCTTAAAGTGATAGACAAATCGCAGGTGACCTAATTAAAAGAGTATTTTTACACGTTCACAGAGCATACAGACACAATAAATTTAGATGGCGCGCAGCAGATTGAATAGCGGAAACCCAACCGCTGAAGAACTTCCCAAAGTAAAGATCACCAAACAAAATATTCAAAAGATTGCCGGACTTCTAAAATATCTGAGGCCCTATAAATGGAAATTTATACTGGGAATGTTTTTCCTTTTTCTGTCGAGTATTGTAGGCCTTGCGTTTCCGGCCCTGCTTGGCGCGATGATCGATGCGGCGCAGGGCAAACAGCGCTATTCCTTTATTCCTTCGGGGATTAACACCATCGGCACTCTTTCATTTATCATTCTATTTATCCAGTCATTTGTTTCCTTTTTCAGGATCCGGCTTTTTGTGGAAGTGGCTGAGAAAGGGCTGGCTGACATTCGCCGCGACACCTATTTCAAGCTGATCACTTTACCGATGAATTTCTTCGCGAACCGAAGAGTGGGCGAATTAAATAGTCGTCTTTCTGCAGATCTCTCGCAAATACAGGATACGATGACCACCACCATTGCAGAATTATTCAGACAAGTGGTATTGATGATTGGCGGAGTGGCATTTCTCTTTGCCATCTCGATCAAATTGACATTTCTAAATCTGGGCATTTTGCCTGTTCTGGTTATAACGGCTGTATTTTTCGGACGGTTTATCCGGAAAGTATCCCGTCAGGCACAAGACCAGCTGGCAGATTCGAATACTATAGTTCAGGAAACATTGCAAGGCATCAGCAACGTAAAGGCCTTTGTAAATGAGGCTTACGAAGCTAACAGGTATAAAAAAAGCCTGAAAGAGGTTGTTACTATTGCATTGCGCGGAGCCACCTACCGTGGAGCTTTTGTATCATTTATTATTTTTTGTCTTTTTGGTGCAATAGTAGGAGTTATCTGGTACGGCTCCATCCTGGTCTCACATGGGGAGCTTTCTGTGGGGAGTCTGACAACCTATATTTTATATGCGGTTTTTGTAGGTGCTGCGATGGGCGGTTTCCCCGAGCTGTATACCAACGTTCAGAAAGCGGTGGGTTCGAGCGAACGGGTTCTTGAGATCCTGGATGAAGAAAATGAACCTATCTCCACCAATATTGCCGAAAACGGGGTTAAAACGGTAATAGATGGAAATCTTACTTTCGACAAGGTCAAGTTCACCTACCCTTCCCGTAAGGAAATGCTGATCCTTGACGGCGTTTCTTTTGATGCAAAGCAGGGAGAAAAAATTGCCATCGTAGGGCCAAGCGGCGCGGGAAAATCAACTATTGCCTCCCTTATCCTCCGTTTTTATCAGCCGCAGGAGGGTGAGATTTTATTTGATGGTAAACCATCGACTGATTATCCGTTAACTGATATCCGCAACCAGGTGGCCATTGTGCCGCAGGATGTGCTGCTTTTTGGAGGGACGATCCGTGAAAATATCGCTTATGGAAAAATCGGAGCTTCGGAGGAAGAACTTATCGAAGCATCAAAACGCGCCAACGCACACGAATTTATTTCAGGATTTCCGGAGGGCTATGAAACTGTTGTGGGCGAGCGTGGGGTAAAGCTTTCGGGTGGGCAGCGTCAGCGGATTGCCATCGCGCGGGCCCTGCTGAAAGACCCGGCCATTCTTGTTCTGGATGAGGCAACCTCCTCCCTCGACTCAGAATCCGAGCGCCTGGTACAGGAAGCACTGGAAGAACTGATGAAAAACCGCACCTCGATCATCATCGCCCACCGCTTGTCTACCATACGCGAGGCCGATAAGATAATTGTCCTCGAAAAGGGTAAAGTGATAGAATCCGGAACACATAACGAACTTATTCAGAACGAAAACGGTTTGTATCGTTATCTTAGCCACCTGCAATTTGACGCCTGAATATGAAGTTAACAAGCTGGGGAGCCGCCAAACAAGTTACCGGCAGCTGCCATCTCCTACAAACCGGCAATTATAATATCCTTATAGACTGCGGATTAGATTATGAAAAGGGCACGTGGCTGGAGGAAAACGAGCAGTTTCCTTTTATGCCCTCAGATATAGACATTGTTATCCTGACACACGCACACGTCGACCACTCAGGCAATCTCCCTACCCTTGTGCGCATGGGCTTTGAGGGTCAGATCTTATGTACTTCCCCAACAGCCGACCTCGCCGAGCTTCTATTGCTTGACTCTGTTAATGTGTTTCTTAGTAAAGCGCGCAAGCCGGTTCGCAAAGGAAGAAGGGGCAGCGGCGGCAGTGGCATAAAACCACTATATCTTCAGAAACATGTAATGGAAACCGTAGACCGGTTTGTCACCATTGCATTTAATAAATCATTCAGGCTTAGCGGCGAAGTGGAGCTAACGTTTGTACCGGTGGGCCACCTTCTTGGGGCCGCCGCTGCTGTGCTGAAGATCACAGAGCATGGCCAGGAGCGATCTATTGCATTTACAGGTGATATTGGCCGGAAAGGATATCCGGTACTCAGAGACCCCGAACTATTGCCTCCTGTCGATTTTCTGGTCACCGAATCTACTTATGGCGGGAGATTTCACAGTACTGATAAAACCATTGAGCAAACCCTTGTTGAAGTTATAGCAGAAACCTGTATTAAAACACCCGGAAGGTTAATCATCCCGGCCTTTAGCATCGGCCGGACACAATCTCTTGTTTTTACACTGAATAAGATCTTCAGCTCTGGATTGCTCCCCCCTGTTAAGATTTTTGTAGACAGTCCGTTGGCCATCCATGCCACCGATATTTACAGGCGCCATCATCATTTGCTAAATGAGGATGCGCAGGATTTCTACCGCTCACAGGGCGATCAGTTTGAGTTTGAGAACCTTGATTATGTGCACGATATGAAAGAAAGTAAAGCGATCAGCGATTACTTTGAACCTTGTATCATTGTTTCCTCTGCGGGGATGCTGGAAGGCGGACGAATTCAGGATCACCTGTATTATAATATTCAGAATTATTATTGTACGATATTGTTTATTGGCTACTGCGCAAAAGGAACGTTGGGCCACCGCCTGTTACGCGGCGACCCGGTTGTTCACATCCGCGACCGTGAGCTTTCAGTATATGCTACAATTAAAAAAACAGATGCTCTTAGCGGTCACGGAGATCATGCAGATCTTGTAAACGTGGTAACTAATCAGGACAAGAACAGGCTGCGAAAGATCTTTTTGGTTCATGGCGAAGAACAAAGCATGCTCTCTTTAAAGGATAGTCTCGAAGATTTCGGCTATGCGGTTACCATCCCCGAAAAGGGAGAGGTATTTGAGTTGTGAACTATTACAAACTAATTATTTAGTTATTTTAACTAAATTTTGTATTTTCATCGCATTATTGTCGCTATGAGAAAAAAACTACTAATCCTGTTTTGTAGCATCGTTTCCTTAACCGGCTTTGCTCAGGAGTTGAAATTAGAAGCCGACTCACTATCAGAGGTACTTAAAAGGGCGAAACTTGAAAATAAGCTCGTTTTTACAGTGCTAACCAGCCCTAAGAACACTATTGGCTATTCGGAAACAATGCGGGTGGTTAAATACCTGCCTGGGTTAGCCTATTACAATCAGAATTTTCTAAATTATGCAATAACGTACGACGAAAAAGACGGTGCGGCATTAAGAGACAAATTTGAAGCAAAAACCTTCCCCGCTTTCCTCTATCTGGATGGAAACGGAAATATTGTGTACCGGACTGCAGGTATGTCTCCTTATAATCAAAACAGGTTTCTGGACGATGCCAACATAGCTTTACTAAAGTTTAACGGAGGCCGGACTATTAGCTGGTACCAATCCGAAATAGCCGCCGGAAAAGCCACCCCAGCTATACTCAGGGAATATATTATAGAAAGCCAGAGCCTTGGTATATCTGTAAACAACCTTATTATCGACGAATATGTAAAACAGCAGCGTCCGGGTAACTTCAACAAGCTCAGTGAAGTACTTTTTGTTTTGGAAGCAGGTCCTGTCTTTCAGAGTTTTGCCTATAACAGGGTTCAGCTAAATAGAAAAGTATTTGATAGTATCTATACAGTTCTGCCATATCAGCGGCGCGTAGCAATAAATAATCGCATTATCAGGAATACGATAAAAGCGGCGATCGAGCAAAAAGATGTTAAGCTTGCTGCACGCGGCGCGAGTTTCGCCCGCTCTACCTGGCCTGAACAGGATAAGAACGGGATTAAAGCGTACGAATCGAATATGCTGAATTACTATAGGTCGGTTAAAGACACTGCAAATTATTTAAAGAACCTCGTAAAATTCACAAACAACTTTTATCTGGATATTTCTGCTGATTCAATAAAGCGTATCAGTGCGGCACGGGCGACTATTGCAGAAGCTGATGCGAAGATTATGATAGCGGGTCCTGCGGGTGATACATCTAAAGTCGGACTGGCCAATTTGGCCTATCAAAATATGCCGCGTGAGGTGGTAATGAAATTACGCGAATTGCAGAATCGCGATACTACAGGAATGGGGCGGCCGGTGATGTCATCGTCGTTAGTGAGTGTTCCTCCTCCTAATCCAGTTGCCGGAACATTAAATGACAACGCGTGGGGTATTTATCTTACCAGAACAACGAATAAGACATATCTCGATCCGGCTTTGGTCTGGGCAAAACGGGCTGTGCAGCTTGATCCCCGATCAGCGCATTATGATACCCTGGCGCATATTCTTTACAGGCTTAATTCTCTTGAAGAAGCAATAGCTACACAGCAAAAGGCAATTAAAGTAGCACAGCAGAATGGCGAAGATACTACAGCAAAAACTGCTGAGCTGCAAAAGATGATCCTGTTGGAACTATAAAAATCGTTGGAAAGCTCCTCGAATAAAAACGGATTTTCAGCAGGGCTGCCAGCAAGTTTCTTATATGACTATTAAAGCTTTTTGGTAATGGAATATTTTTTGAAAACCTTGCTAATAATGACTGCAGTTGACAGGTATACCTGGAGGATAACCATAAAGATGTACATAATTCTTTTGGTTTGTTTAGGCTACATTATAAGTAAGGTTATTGCATATTTTTACTGTCCGCTGGATAGAGGGAAAACTTCTTTACTGCTACTTCTCCATTTCGTTATTTCTTTGGCATTTGCAGTTGTCTTTTTCCTGTTACTGGAAAAAGGAATTCCGATAAATCTATCATTTTACGATCAAATCAACGCAATCGGCGTTTTTCTCCTATTTTGGTTTATTGGAATATTGTTAATTGGTCTCATCATTGAAAGGATTTTAACGGCTACTGATGTCGACTATAAGGCATGGAAAAAGGAATATTTAAGTTGAGAGCCGTTAGCATTCGAGATATCGGGAATCGGCTTATTTGACGTACATTTTGGTCATACCGGAAAAGGGAGAAGTGTTTGGTGGTAGAGTGATATAACGCAGGGTTCCCGCTGAGACAAAACAACGGGAACATTTATGGCATGGCAAACAACAATTCTTTCAATGGGTAGATAACTCTGCTTCCCCTATTGTTCTGGCTTTCCTATTTTCATATCGATTGAAGAAACCACCATCGTTTTACCACTATAACTTTCTGTGTTAAATTTTGTCATTGACGTTATAGCCGGATATTTCATCATAACAGAACAGTGATCCGATGTAAAGGAGATATAAAGTGGGATTAGCAAAGCAGAATTGAAAAGATTAGTATAAGAAGCGTACTTCTCAAGTGCTTCCTTCTTATAAAATTTTACATTACTTTGGAACGCTGCCCTAACCAGCAGGTCGGCGCTGTCTGAGAGTTGCATATCTTTTATTTTGCCGGCGGAATCAAATTCTATTTTTAGCACCGTAGCAGTAGGAATACAATTGTTAAGCAAAAAATCAGGATATGGAAAAAAGATAGATTTTTTAAATGTCTGCAAATTATCTTCAGCAGATTGCGCAAAAACCGTTTCGGAAACGAGCGATAAAATGAGGATACTGGCTATTCTAAAAACCTGTCTCGTTATCATAATTATATCTCATAAATATAATGTAAAAAAAAGTTCCTGTTCCTCGCAGAACACGGACTTTTTGGTGTCAATAGTGACCCGATGGCTCGGGCCATCAGATCACTAAAACTCTATTTATTAAAAAACTCAATTATCAAACTTGCAAGCTCCACACCAATGCGCTCCTGCGCTTCATTAGTTGCAGCGCCAATATGAGGTGTTAGCGAGATCTTCGGATGCTTAAGTATTGATTCGCGCGGGGTTGGCTCATCATCATAAACATCTAATCCGGCAAAAGAAACCTTACCAGAATCCAATGCTTCGATTAACGCTTCTTCGTCAATTACACCACCACGTGAGCAGTTTACAATTGCAACGCCCTTCTTCATTCTTTCGAACTCATGTTTGCCCAATACGGGCTTGTCAAGAAAAGGAACATGCAGACTGATAAAATCGGCATCAGTGATCAATTCATTGAAATGAACCTTCTGAACCGGCACTTTAACTTTTACGCCACCTGCCAGATCTAGCTCCAGATCAGCGGGAACGTCGATCAGGTCATAAGCAAGTACTTCCATCCCTAATCCTAGAGCAACCTTTGCGGTTTCTCTTCCGATCCGGCCAAATCCAACTATACCAATTTTCTTGCCGCGAAGTTCTATTCCCTTAGCGTAAGCCTTTTTCAGATCATTGAACTTTGTATTTCCGGTAACCGGCATCTGACGGTTTGAATCGTACAGGAAACGAACTCCGTTTAAAAAATGCGCGAATACCAGCTCAGCAACTGATAAAGAAGATGATGCAGGTGTATTCACAACTGCCAGCCCTTTGCCACGAGCGTATTCAACATCAATGTTATCCATCCCCACTCCGCCACGGCCGATCAATTTAAGCGATGGCGTTGCGTCGATAAGGTCCTTACGGACTTTAGTTGCGCTTCTTACTGTAATGGCATCATAGTTCTTAAGCTCTGCCATTAATTTATCCTGAGGGATATTATCTGTATCTACCTGGAAACCTGCTTTTTCAAGCATATCCTTGCCAATAGGATCTATTCCGTCGTTGGCTAATATTCTGATCATTTTTTTGAGGTATAAGTTGTACGTAATAAAGTTTTAAGTTCTACGCAATACGTTTTAAGCAGACGTATCACGTACTACGTAAAACGTTGTCTATCCTTGGTTTTTTTCTGCGAAATCCTGCATCGCATCGATCAATACATGAACGCTTGTGATCGGCAACGCATTATACATCGATGCCCTGAATCCGCCTACGCTTCTATGGCCTTTGATACCGACGATACCGCGTTCCTCCGCAAGTTTCAGAAATGGTTTCTCCAATTCAGGGTTTTCCATTACAAAGCAAACATTCATTTTTGAGCGGTCCTCAACGGCACAGGTACCTTTGAACAATGGGTTACGATCGATCTCTTCGTAAAGTGCCCTCGCTTTCGCGACGTTTTCTTTTTCGATCTCAGCAACACCGCCTTTTGATTTTAACCAACGAAGGTTCAGCATTGCAACGTAGATAGAGAATACCGGAGGTGTGTTGTACATAGAGCCACCATCGATCTGAACTTTATAGTCTAGCATTGAAGGTAATTTTCTGTTAACTTTTCCAAGAATTTCATCTTTCACGATGACCAGGGTAACTCCTGCCGGACCGATATTCTTCTGAGCACCGGCGTAGATCAAACCGAAGTCCGAAACGTCAAACACCCTGCTGAAAATATCTGAAGACATGTCAGAAACCAAAGGTACGGGTGATTTCGGAAAGGCCTGAAGCTGAGTTCCGTAGATCGTATTGTTTGATGTAATATGAAAATATGCAGCATCCGCGGGGATCGTGTAATCCTTAGGAATGAATGTATAATTGCTTTCTTTCGACGATGCTACGGTAGCGGTATTACCGAGGATCTTAGCTTCTTTCAATGCTTTATTTGCCCAAACGCCGCTATCCAGGTAAGCAGCAGTCTGCCCCTCACCTAATAAATTCATTGGAACCATTGAAAACTGCAAGCTTGCTCCTCCCTGTAAAAAGATTACCGAATAACCTTCAGGAACATTAAGCAATTCTTTCACTAAACGTGTTGCTTCGTTCACAACAGCCTCAAACTCAGGGGCACGATGCGAGATCTCGAGAATAGAAAGACCTGTATCGTTGAAATTTAAAACTGCCTGAGAGGCTTGTTTGAACACTTCCTGCGGTAAAATACATGGACCGGGACCAAAATTGTGCATCATATTATTGGGATTTTTTTTGCGAAATTACGAGAAAAATGCGTGTTTTTTATTTGTATTTTATATTAGCTGCTATTTTGATATTCAACTGACGGGAAGTCAAATAATTCGGCACAGCATACTGGTTTTGATTGCCGTCCCGAATCCATAAATAGGATACGGTATTATCGATATTCAGGATGTTGAATATCTCTGCATACGCCGTAAACGCGTGAAAAGAACGCTTAAAGAATGTTGATTTGCTTTTAGGCCCCAGAAAATCTTTCGAAAAACCTATATCGATCCTTTTATATGATGGGATCTTATACACATCTGAATAACGGGCGGTTTCAGGTGGGCCTGCTAATAAGGGCGATCCGTATAGTACATTCACATGTACCTTGTATGTAGGATTATAGATGAGCCTGTCCTGGAAAAAGATAGAAAAACTAATCCTCTGATCTGTAGGCCTCCTCAAATAGCCCGGCTCTATCTTTACATTATTCTTATTGATATATGAGTCTCCGATCACATCTTCCCCGCTTTTCATGAAAGAAAGCCTGAAGAATGATTTCATCCCGTTTACAAATTCGCCGTTCAGGCTAAAATCGGCGCCCATGGCATACCCTTTAGACTGCTGGCCGGCCAGATAACGGATCTTTAGATCTTCAATCTTATACGGGATCATTCTGTCAAGGATCTTGTAATAAAGCTCGGATGTAAATGTTAGTGGCGAATTTTTAAAAGTGTAATCCGCACCGGTCAAAAACTGATACGAATGCTGTGCTCTTCCTGAAGCGTTCAACGTCCCATTCTTGTTAAGCAGCTCTGAATAAAACGGAGGCTGACTATACACTCCGGCCGAAAAACGGAGGGAGAGATCTTCCGCAAATTCGGGGCGATAGAACATACCCAGGCGTGGGCTGATCAGAAATTCTCTTGTATATGAGTTGTAGTTCCCTCTGATCCCGGTATAAATCTTAAATGTATTAAACTGGTATGTATTCTCAATAAAAGCCAGAAAACTATTGGTAATCAGCTTGTTACTAGCAAGCGTAGGATTATAAACTACACTTGTATCAACATTTGCAGCAGTCTTAAAATTATTCCTTGAAAATTCGTTCAGCTCATCCCCGATCTCATCCCGCTGATATCTTGCCGCCACTTCAAGATAAGATCTTCGTGTCTGGAAATAACTTCGCAGCTCTGTACTATATACACGGGTATCAAGTTTGTTCGTTCCAAAATTCAGCTGACTTCCCGACGTGTAACTGGACCCACCCGGCTTCCCTGAATTCGGCAGGCCGCTCAGAACGTAGCTACCATTCACATTAAAATTTTCCTCCTCGCGGATGTTTGTCGCCGAACTGATCCATTTAAAATTGAAGGTTTGTGAAGGCTTATAAAGCATCGTAAACGCGCTCATCAGGGTAGTATAATTATCTGACTCGTGGCCTGTATAAAAAACATTGTAGGCAATTGAGTTATCGATTGTTCCGTACTCCGTCTTCCTGTTATCCGGAACCAGGCTGAACTTGCTGGAGTTAGAATTTCCTAAAAGAGAAAGGCTCAATTTAGGTGATAAGTCTTTTTGGGCCAGAAACTGAAGATCGTAAATCCTTGAGCCGTAGCTTCCCTTTACATCCTGACTGTTAAGGATATTCCGATTTAACTTATTCCGAAGTCCTACCAACATAAATGCATCCCTGTCTTTTGAAACGCCTTTATAAGTAGCGGAAAGTCCGGTGAGCCCTGCCGAGGCCAGGAGCTCAGAACTATCCGGCCTTCCATACCGAACGTCCAAAACAGAAGAAAGCTTATCTCCATACCGTGCCTGGAATCCACCCGCCGAAAAACTACTTCTGCTTACCATTTCCGGATTTATAAAGCTTAATCCCTCCTGCTGCCCGCTATGCACCAGCATCGGCCTGAACACTTCCACATCGTTTACATAGACCATATTCTCGTCGAAATTGCCACCGCGGACTGAATATTCTGAGCTTAATTCATTATTTGGAGAAACACCTGGCTGGGTCTTAATGAGTGTTTCGAAGTTACCGGATACCGAGGGCAGGTTCTTAAGCAAGCGCGCGTCAATATCCCGGATATTACCGGTACCATTAATTCCCGCCTGGATAACCACCTCATCCAGCGAGCGCACATTATGCCTTAAAACCACATTCTTTACAAAGAATTGCAAGCCGGTTGTATTCAGGAGAAATGTTTCAGGAAAGTATCCCGTAAGGAAATAAGTTATCTTAATAATACCATTATTGGCCTGGATAAAATAAGAGCCATTTGTAGCCGAAATAACGTTGTTTTTAGAATCCTGAACGTGAACAAGAACGCCCTCCAGCACTTCACCCTGGTCATTTCTGACAGTACCGGTGATGGTTACCGTGTTTTGAGCCAGTGTAATGCTAACCCAAAATAGTAACACAACCGGCAGGAGTTTTTTCATCAAGTTTATCAGGCTTGTAAGATCTCTGGAGAAACTCTTTTGAGCTCTTTAATTGTCTGCTGAGGATTCTCTGATGCGAATACAGAGTTACCAGCAACCAGCACATTTGCCCCCGCATTTATTAAAGGAATGATATTGTCACTGCCAACCCCGCCGTCTATCTCTATAAACACATTCTCATTCCGACCCGCGATCATCGCTTTCAGCTTTTTTATTTTTTGGTAGGTCTGCCCGATAAACTTTTGTCCTCCAAAACCGGGATTCACCGACATGATTAAAATCAGATCAACATCCTCAATAATATCCTCCAGCACACTAACCGGAGTATGAGGGTTTATAGCCACTCCAGCCCTGCAGCCAAGCTCTTTTATAGCAGAAATTGTGCGGTGCAAATGTGTGCAAGCTTCATAATGCACAGTAATATTCGCCGCTCCGGCATCTTTAAATTGCTTCAAATAACGATCCGGATCCACAATCATTAAATGCACATCCAAAGGCTTTGTGGCATGCCTTGCGATGGCGGCCATCACCGGGAAACCGAAAGAGATATTAGGCACAAAAACACCGTCCATCACATCCACATGGAACCAGTCTGCTTCACTGTTATTGATCATCTCAATATCGCGTTGCAGGTTAGCAAAGTCAGCGGAAAGTACAGAAGGGGCCAATAGATGTTTCATGACTCAAAGATAATAAAATTGGATATTGATTTAGTCATCCGATGACTTTGACCCATCGGACGACTATCCCTGAAAAACAAAAAGGCCACCCGCTAAGGATGGCCTTATAAATTCAGTGATCCGATGACCGGGAGTCATCGGATCACTATTTAATCGAATTAGCTAGCAGGAGCGTCTTCCGGTTTCGGCGGACGAGGTAATAAGGCTTTTCTTGAAAGCTTCAGTTTACCTTGTTTATCTACTTCCATCAGCTTTACAGTCACCTCTTCACCAACAGTGAAAATACCGTCCATTGTTTCAAAACGCTTCCAGTCGATCTCAGAGATGTGAAGTAAGCCGTCTTTACCAGGCATGATCTCAATAAATGCACCAAAAGGCATAATTGATTTTACTTTACCTGTATACGTCTCACCAACTTCTGGTTTCGCTGCGATGGCTTTGATACGGCCAACAGCCTTATCGATTGCCTCTTTATTGTCTGCGAAGATCTCAACTATACCCTGATTATCAACCTCTTCAATAGAGATTGTCGCACCAGTTTCACGCTGCATTTCCTGAATGATCTTTCCTCCCGGCCCGATAACCGCACCAATGTATTCTTTATCGATACGAAGTGTAACGATACGCGGTGCATGTGGTTTGTAATCTTCATTTGGAGCAGTAATGGTTTTAGCCATTTCTCCAAGGATGTGAAGACGACCTTCTTTCGCCTGCATCAATGCTTTTGTAAGCACTTCGTACGACAAGCCGTTGATCTTCAAGTCCATCTGACAGGCAACGATACCATTTTTAGTACCTGTTACTTTAAAGTCCATATCTCCCAAGTGATCCTCATCTCCAAGGATATCGGATAAGATGGCGTATTTACCTGTTTTCTCGTCAGTGATCAGTCCCATTGCAATACCTGAAACAGGAGATTTAATTTTGATACCCGCATCCATCAGCGCAAGCGTTCCCGCACAAACGGTAGCCATTGATGATGAGCCATTTGACTCAAGGATATCAGAAACGATACGGATAGTGTATGGATTCTCTTCAGCTGCCGGTAATACTTTTTTCAATGAACGCATTGCTAAGTTACCGTGACCAATTTCGCGGCGACCAGCACCTCTGTTTGGCCTAACCTCTCCGGTTGAAAAACCAGGGAAATTATAGTGTAATAAGAATTTGTTGTATCCATTAAAGAAAGCGCCATCAATCATTTGCTCATCGCTTTTAGAGCCAAGAGTTACCGATGTTAATGATTGGGTTTCGCCACGTGTAAATACCGCAGAACCGTGAGCAGCAGGCAAATAACCTACTTCGCTCCAGATCGGGCGGATTTGGGTAGAAGTACGTCCGTCAAGGCGGATACCTTCATCGAGCAACAAGTTACGGATAGCATCGTACTCTACATCGTGGTAATATTTTTTAGCTAATGCTTTCTGAAGATCTGTTGTGTCTTCAGGCATGTTCTCAAAGAAATCATTGATAATAGCAGTAAATCCTGCCGCACGTGCTTCCTTGCTTCCACCGGTTTTAGCTACCTCGTAAACTTGTTTGTAGGTATCTGCATAAACCTTAGCTTTCAGATCTTCATCATGATCTTCGTGGCTATACAGGCGTTTTAATGTCTTGCCTGCTTCTTCCTGAAGCTCTAACTGAACCTTACATTGAAGCTTGATGGCATCATGCGCAAATTTCAGCGCTTCAACCATTTCATCTTCCTGGATCTCGTCACACTCGCCTTCCACCATGCCGATATCGTGCATAGAGCCTGCAACCATAAATTCTAAGGTTGCTCTTTCAAGATCGGAAGCGAATGGATTAATAACCAGTTTGCCATCGATCTTAGCTACACGGACTTCAGATATAGGGCCGTTAAACGGGATATCAGAAACTGCAAGTGCAGAAGAGGCCGCCAGACCAGCAAGGCAGTCAGGCATAATATTTTTATCCGCAGAGATCATGGTGATCATTACCTGCGTATCTGAATGATAATCAGAAGGGAACATCGGACGTAAAGCCCTGTCTACCAAACGGGAGATCAACACCTCATAATCAGACAACCTGGCCTCACGGCGAAGGAAACCACCCGGGATACGGCCTGTTGCGGCATATTTTTCCTGGTAATCAACTGATAAGGGTAAGAAATCGGTTCCCGGTTTAGCACCAATTGTAGAAACAACTGTTGCAAGGAGCATCGTATCTCCCATTTTTACAACTACAGACCCGTCGGCTTGTTTAGCCAGCTTGCCTGTTTCGATCTCGATAGTGCGTCCATCGCCTAGATCGAATACTTTTTTAATTACTTTTAAACTCATTTTGATTTGTTTAAGATGCGCTTTTCCTCTTTAGAGCAACATCCGATTTATATAGACTTATTTGATTTTGATTAAAGTAAAAAGCCATTCGCATAACGAATGGCTTTTTAAAAGAAGTGTCAGAATTACTTGATGATATCCCTTAATTCTAATGCTTTGATAATTGCACGATATCTGTTGATATCTTTTTTGTAAAGGTAAGCCAGCAAAGCACGGCGTTTACCTACTAATTTCTGAAGAGATAATTGTGTAGAAAAATCCTTCTTGTTTGATTTCAGGTGGCCTGTTAAGTGCGCGATCCTGTTTGTAAATAATGCTACCTGGCCTTCTGCAGAACCTGTATCAGTAGCACCACTACCATATTTGGCAAAAATATCTGCCTTGTACTCTTTACTTAAATACATTACCTGAATAATATTAAAGCGTAAATAATCTTTGTTAATTGGGTGCAAAGGTACGGATCAATTTCATAATAAACAAGTGCCGTTTATTTACGACGTACGATTTACGGTTTTAGATTTCTGTCCGGTTAAACAAATCGTAATCTAAAATCGTAAATCGTAAATTTACCCCATGGCTTACAGCACTTTTATCAGCGAGTTCCGCGTCCGTCCGGACGATATAGACATGTTCCAACACGTTCATAACAGCAAGTACTTCGATTATGTACTTGCAGCACGATATGAGCAGATGGATAAATTCTACGGTATGTCTATGGAGGAATTCATGGAACAGGGGCTTGGCTGGGTGGTGCGAACGGCGTATGTTGACTATAAGCGCGCGCTAAAGCTGGGAGATGATTTTTCTGTGCATACCACAATTGAAATAATCCATGAAAAAGGTTGTCGCGTAAAATTTGAGATCAGGATTAAAAAAACGGATAAAGTAGCCTGTGATGGCTGGTTTGATTATACGATGATCAATATGGCCACCGGTGCAGCCATGAAAGTATCGCAGGAAGTGATTGACAAGTATTCTATATGAGGTCTGAGCAGGATACCTGAACCCGGGTAAATTTAATATTTACTTTTCCTGTCGCTCTTCAGTACCACCAGAATAATAAAAACGATTAACGGACTGATCAGAAAGCACAATAAAAATGATCCCCAGAAACCCAGCTTTGTGTTCTCGCCGTACCGGCCAATGAAATAACAGATGATAAGGCCAATAATGGCAAGGACCATCCCGATAAAGCTTCCTAAAATATCAAATATGTTCATAAAGCAGGGGTTTGACTTTTCTTTATAAAATACAAAATAATAAAGGCGAGGATCGGACTAGCTGCCAATGAAAGAAAAATAGAGCCCCAATATCCAAACCAGGTACCCTTTCCGTAATTACCCAGAGCAATTACCATCACCAAAGCAACAAGGATTAGAAGCCACTCTGCACCGCCAATATTCAGGTATAAAAGCATATTGTTTTTTTATTAAAGATATCAAAAAAAATGATCCGGCACTCAACGCGCCGGATCATCCCTTAAAGGCAATCAGATATTTTATTTTTTATATGCTTCCTCATATATCGCGTTAAGCAATGATTTCTTGCCCTCCGCATCACCGGTGAGCTGCCAGAACATAATGCCTGCTGCTTCTTTTTTAGCAAGGGCGGTTTTAGCTTTCACTCCGGGAATCCCATCATACCAAATGATCTTTCCACCAGGAAGATACCATTGATTGGCAAATTCGGCACCTGGATTTTCGGCTATCAATTGCTTGTAATTCAGGGTAATTCCCGGAGTTTTGAGGTCCGGCCCAAAGCCGTAGCCATAAAAGCCGACACCCAAAACCATTTTGTTTCTAGGTACTTTCAGAACTTCGTGAAAATATTCCAGATCATATACGGCATGGGCGTAGGTGGAGTGCGGACCAGGATTCTCGGGCCTGTTGGGACTGGTGCGGTCATACGTCATAATATTCACGATGTCATAAGCAGCCATCGCCTTTGCAGTTAGCGATTCTTTGAATAAAATAGCTACAGCCGTGGTACACAATAGTTTTTTAGCGTGGAGGGCCGCAGCCAGCTCGGTCGCAAATTTTTCGTAATTTTCGTCTATATCCCTGCGCTCAATATCCACGTCAATGCCATCAAACCCATATTTTACCGCCTGATCCACCAGGTTTTTTATAAACCTCGCGCGATTCTCGTCTCTCAGAAGGTAGTGATAATAGGGATGCGCGCCACCTCCGCAGATGGATGGAAGCACCTTCACTCCTTTGGCATGTGCGGCTTTCACGAATTCTGCAACTCCTGCGAGTTCCTGAGTGAAGTTGCCCAGAGTATCGGGATTCATGAACGATAAGTTGATATGAGTCATCTTATCGAATGGGAATGTTTTCAAATTAGCCGTCGGCAAAGCCCTTAGCTGGTAATATCCAACGATCTTAAATTTTGGCTTGGTTGTCTGGGCCATCGCCGAAACCATCGCCAGGGCAAAAGCAGACATCAAAAGTATTTTCTTCATACTGATTTGGTTTGGTGATTATTTTTTACTGTATCCAACATCATTGATCACTTTCAGCAACGAAAGCTTACCAGGATCGTCGCCCTGGATCTGCCAGATCATAATACCGGATGCTTTTTGTTTTGCCAGCTCTGTTTTCTTTTTCATCAGGGGTATGCCGTTATAGTACATTGTCTTCCCGTCGGTTGTCTTCAACTCATCAGTAATCTCGGCACCCGGATAATTTTTAACGATGTTGCCGTACGTCATGCTGCCCGCACGCGCTGTTGCATCGGTACCGTAAGAATAGCCGTAAAAAGGCACACCGAGCACCATCTTTTCTTTCGGGATCTTTCTCACCGTTCCGAAGTAATCCAGATCATCTACTGCGTGCTGGTAGCTGGAGTGCGGACCAGGGTTACGTGCGCTGCTGTGGTCATAGCTCATCACGTTTACGAAATCATACTGTGCCAGAGCATTATCAGATAGCTGATCTTTATAAAAAACAGCAATAGCTGCAGTCGTAAGCTTATTGTGCGCCTTCATTACCTTTTTCAGCCCGACCACAAAATTCTCGTAATTCTTATCGATATCCCTTCCCTCGATATCCACGTCTATACCGTCGAAATCATAGTTCAAAACAGTCAGCAATAAGTTATTGATAAACATGGCGCGTTTATTCTCCAGAATATCAACGTAATACGTATGCCGGCTCCCTCCCGCGATAGACGGCAGCACTTTTACACCATGCTTATGCGCTTCGGTGATGAAAGGAATAAGCGCTGCAAAATCCTGCTTGATATTTCCTAAGGTATCGGGATTTAGAAAGTACAGGTTGATATGCGTCATGCGATCAAACGGTACTTTTTTCAGATCGATAGTCTTTGCTGCCTGCAGCGAATAATAGCCTACCACTCTGAAATCTTTCTTCTTTTTCTGCGCACTCGCCGAAATGATAAGTAGTAAAAGTGGAATTAAAACAAATGTTCTTTTCATTATTGGGTTTAGGTTTATTGGTTCGGTCAATTATAATCTCGGAAATGGTACAGCCGGTTTTCCTGCCAGGAAGTCCATATATGCGTCATGATATTGCTGCGGCGTAACGGCGTATTCCGTATACCTAGTAACCCCCGTTGCAAGGCTCTGCGCAGTAAACTTCTTCAGCAGTTCAACAATCTCCGGTTTCGGCGTTTGGGTGCCATCTGCGTTGACGATAAATGCTCCGCGCGGACCCGTTTTCTCCATCTTAGCGATTTCCAGCATGGCATATTGTACCGGCTGACGCGCTGATCTGACACGCTCAAGAACATCCGGTGATTTACGCACCTTCTTTTCGGCCTTGTCGAACATCGCATTGTAAACCTTAATCAGAGAGTCTGACATGAAGGTTTCCTTGGCCTGAGAAAAGTTTCCAAAGATCTGAAGCCGCGATTTTGTCTGCTCCACTTTATCGTGTGTCAGCTCAATATAATTCCGAACGATATCCGCTGCCTTTCCGTAATATCCATTAATGAAGTCGTTCTTAATCCCCTGAACATCAGCATTGGCATCCCACATTAGCTTGGTGGTGATATAGCCTTTAAGCTCTGCGTTATCACCCCCCTGCTGAGCATTTCCCTGCTCAAAAAGAGCTGTTACCCCGCTGTTTTTAAGTGTCTGAATATTAGGCTGGAGCGTGCGCAGATTCGGGAAAGGTGCCATCAAGTTTCTGAACTGGATAATATAATCCCAGATCAGGATATTATTTGTCAGCTTTCCCCATCCCTCCAGATCCTTCACAAAAGGTTTATCGCCGATTGAAATAGGCACATCCCTGGTACTTTCGATACTACAAAGCACAATATTTACATTTTTTGCAGGAATAATTCCTACCGGCGGCCTGCGCGTGTGCTGATATGCAAGAGTGGAAATAGTCTTATCCGGGAATCTCGCGGCAACCTTATTGATAAAATTAATAACCGAGCCAGATCCGGTTGATAAATATTTTGTATTTCCTGTTGCATAGATCTCTCCGGCGGCTGCAGGAGCTGCATACATCGCATCTATTTTCGTGCATTCCGGGCAGCGGCAATAATTCACATTATCCATCTGGCTCACAGACCAAATCTTTGCTGCCGGATTCTTATCCATTAGCGCCTGCAGATTTTTACAAACGATCTCGAGCACTTCAGGGTTAGAGAAACACGGCTGACTGGTTGCAGGGTCAGGGTGACGTACACCATTATAAAAAGCAAAGTATTCAGGATGAGTTGTTGCATACTCGCGGGGATTTAACAGCCGGTCCATGGTATGGGCCCGCGATGTGCCCCAATTACTCTGATTATCAACTCGTGTCCAGTCTGCAAAGTCGCCTGCATTGGCATCCCGGTATAAAATTGATCTGAACACAAAATCAGGTTTCTGTGTATCGTTAATGCTATTGAAAACGATTGACTTATGCTTTGGGATATAGCTAACCTTGGAAGAAAATCTCCTGTAACCGAGATATTTTTCTACAAGTGTATTCACTGCGTACAGTACCCCTTTATCCGCCGCACCAGTGATCACAAGCTTATTACCAACATTACGGATAGTAAATCCATCTTCCCCAAGTCCGGCGGTGTTAATGGCCTGAGACTCCGGGCGGTTCACATTTCCAATCAGGATTTCAGGATCGCTAATTGGCTGAGCGTCTGATTTAATTTCCACTTTTGCTCCTGACATCTGTTCCAGGTACATCTGGAGATTTGCAGCAGCCTTGGATTCAATTTCTGAAGGCGCCGATGGGATAATGATTGTGCTTTTTGACTTGCCTTTCTTGACGGCAGTGATTTCCTGCGCATCCACTGTATTAATAAGCTGAAATGCGAGAAATAAAACGAGTAATTTTTTCATCTGGATATGGTTTAGAGTACAAACTATTATTCTGATACTGAACACCGTGTACGTTACCAAAAATAAAAAAATACCGTTCAAATAAAAATATATTTGCGTTTGGTAATGGGTTCGTTACCTGCCAAGGTTATTACCGGAGGCTATCGTAAATCTGCTATTCCGAACAAGATCTCATTAAAACAATCGCACAACAGGTTTAGCCGGCCTTCCTGCCAGAAAATCATGGTATGCCTCGAGATAGTCCTGCGGAATAGTATTCCATTCGGCTATGCGCGTTACCCCTGTGGCGATGCATTGTGAGACAAATTTGTTAAGAATATCTTCAATGGCAGGATTTGGTTTTTGAACGCCATTAGCATCTGTAATAAATGCTCCGCGGGGCCCGGTCTTTTCGCTTTTAGCGATCTCGAGCATGGCATAATACACTGGTAATCTGGCAGTCTTAACCCGGGAAAGAGTTTCAGGTGATTTTCTCACCGCTTTTTCAGCTTTATCAAACAACTCGTTATATACCCTGATCAAAGAATCTGAGAGAAAAGTCTCTTTGGCCAAAACCGGACTCCCAAAAATAGTGAGCTTTGAATTGGTCTGCTCCATTTTATCGTGGGTTAGGTCGATGTATTTGCGCACCATTGGCCCGGCCTTTCCATAGTATCCATTAGTAAACTCGTCGATCAGTGCGTTGACATCTGCATCAGTCTTCCACATTAAATGCGTCAGCAAATAAGCTCTCAATTCGGCAGATTCACCACCGGATTCGCGATTCCCCTGCTCAAATAATGAAGTCACATTGTTATTTTTCAAAAATTGAACGTTTGGCTGCAGGGTTCGAAGATTTGGAAACGGAGCTAATAAATTTCGAAACTGGATCGTGTAATCCCATATAAGGATATCGTTGGTCAGTTTTCCCCAACCCTCCAGGTCAGCAGTAAAGGGCTTATCACCTTCAGGCATTGGAACATGCCGAGGGCTTTCGATACTGCAAAGCATGATATTTACGTTTGGCAACGGCTTTATCCCCACCGGTGGCTTACGGGTATACTGATATGCGAGTGTTGAGATCACCTTATCCGGAAACTTCTCGGCGATCTTATTTGTAAAGTAAAGCACCGACCCCATGCCGGTTGACGCATATTTTGTATTCCCTGTTGCGTATACATCGCTTGAAGTTGCAGCGGCATATTTTGCATCAATTTTAACACATTCCGCACATCGGCAATAATTTACGTTATCATTCTGACTAACAGACCAATATTTAGCGGTTGGATTCTTAGCAATAGCTGCTTTCAGATTCTGATAAACGATATCGAAAACGGCTGGATTAGAAAGGCATAACTGCGCAACAGGCTCACCGGCCGCATTTGACTCAGGATGCCGTTTATCACCATAAAAGCTAAAGTATTCAGGATGAGATTCGCCATAGACTTTATTGTTTAGAAATGTATTATAAGTATGGACCCATGCACCCCAATTGCTGTTATTATTTACCCGGTTCCAGTCGGCAAAATCCCCTGCAAATGCATCCCGATAGGACGTGCGGCGGTATGTAAATGAAGGCGACTGAGTGTCATTAATGGCGCTAAATCTTATTGTTTTGTGTTCAGGAATATAACTGACTTTTGACGAGAAGCGTTTATAACCGAGATATTTCTCAACAAGCTCATTTACACCATAAACAGCGCCCATATCAGCACCACCCGTGATCACCAGCTTATCATTTATATTCCGGATGATAAATGCATCTTCGTTAAGCCCCGCAGTTGCTACTCCCTTAGATTCAGCACGGTTCACGTTTCCAATCAGTATTTCGGGACCGGTTCCCGCGTTACTATCCGGTACGATCTCCAGCTTTGCACCAGACATTTGCTGTATAAATGTTTGGAGATATACTGCTGCCTTTGCTTCGGCAATAGTTGCGTTGCCCGGAATGACGATCACACTTTTCGGCCTGTGATTTTTAACTACAACGATTTGCTGTGCGGAGGCCGTTGCCGCTGTAAAGGCGCATGTGATAAATAAAATTAGATTTTTCATATCCGGGTTTTTGCTGAATTGATTTATGATGGATCAACGTTCATATACGATAATTGTTAGGTTCCCGCCCAAATCAGGCATTTACGACGTTCACGGGCGCACCTGATGTAAATGCCGCCAAATTACTCACTACGGTATCCATTAAACGGGCCCTGGCTTCGCTGGTGGCCCATGCGATATGCGGTGTGATGATACAGTTTTTCGCTTTAAATAATGGGTTATCTGCCGGAGGAGGCTCTACAGAGAGCACATCGATAGCGGCGCCGGCTATAAGCCCTTCGTTTAGTGCTTCCGCCAGATCTGCATCATTTATGATCGGGCCGCGTGAAGTGTTTAACAAAAAAGCAGAGCGTTTCATCTTCCTGAGGTTCGTTGTGTTTATAAGACCTTGTGTATCATTGGTAAGCGGGCAATGAATACTTATCACATCCGACTCTTTTAAGAGCTCATCCATGCTTACCCACCTGAAATTACTGCGGCCGGGCTGGTTGGTATGAGTCCGGCCAGACGCGATAATATCCATCCCAAATGCACTTGCTATATCCCCCACCTTCCTGCCTATGTGACCAAACCCGATGATGCCGATGGTTTTTCCCGCAAGCTCAATAAGGGGTGAGTTCCAGTATGAAAAATCCGGCGACCGGGTCCAGCCGCCATTTTTTACAGAATCGCTGTGTTCCTGCACATGGTGACAGAGCTCGAGCAGTAAGGCAAACGTAAATTGAGCAACAGACTGTGTTCCATATCCGGGGACGTTACATACAATCACCCCGTTTTTCTTCGCCGTTTCAGTATCTATAATATTAAAACCTGTAGCAAGAACTCCAATATATTTTAATTCGGGTAGCTGATTAAGAGTGGCAGCGCCAAGAGCTGTTTTATTTGTGAAAATAGCTTCAGCACCTTCGCACCTTTTCACAACCTCCTGCTGGGATGTGCGGTCGTAAACTATAAGCTCACCCAATTTTTCTACTTCACTCCAGTCAAGGTCGCCGGGATTAAGCGTATAACCGTCAAGCACAACAATTTTCATATTTTCAGGATTTCAAAAATGATTTTTTAACAGTCCGGATCAAATTTAAAGCGATCGCAGCGTTTGTCGCAAGATCGTCAAAAAGCTTATTATCAATCACTTGTTTCGTGATCAGCTTGCTTCCGCCCACGGCGCAAATTCCACATTTAAACCAATAAAGCAGGTTTTCTTCATGAAGCTCAATACCGCCGGTTGGCAGAAATTCGATCCCCGGGAAGAGTCCTGCAATTGCCTCTACATATCCCGGACCGAGAGTATTGGCCGGAAAAAGCTTTACAATCTTCGCACCGGTGGCCTCCGCGCGGATCACTTCAGATGGTGTCATACAGCCCGGGATACAAAGAAGATCGTTTTTACCGGCTAATACCGCGACATCTTCCATCACCCCCGGACAAACAATAAACGAAGCGCCTGCGTCAATATAGGCCTGCGCTGCTGCTGCATTTTTTATGGTTCCTATCCCGAGCGACATGCCAGGGAGCTCAGCATCACAAACCTTTCGCATCTCTTTAAAATTTTTAAGCGCATGCTCTCCCCTGTCCGCATACTCTGTTGTCATAATCCCGCCGTGGTAGAGAGCCCGCATTAATTCAATGCTCGTATCAACGTCCGCCGCGTAATAAAGTGGCACAATACCCTGATTTTTAACTAATTCTGAAACGTCAGTCTTCAAGCTCATATTCTACCAGGTTCTCTTTTCCATAAATTTATCCAGCTTTGCCCGGGTTATTTTCCGTTCTTCCGGATGGCGATCCAGCCATTTCAAATATTCTTCTTTTATCTCGTTTGGCCATTGAGTGTCTACCTGTCCGGCATTATACTTACCTGCCGCAATCATCTCATGACCGAATTTGTCTTTTGATGCAATAAATTCGGCTGTTTCAATAACCAGCTCGGCCATGTGCGCCGGAATAAAAATAACCCCTGTTCTTCCGGCAATCACCAGATCGCCGGGCAAAACAATTGCTTTACCGATTGTAACCGGTGTGTTCAAGCCCATCAGCAGAACTCCCTGCAAAAATTGCGGACTAAAATCTCTCACAAAAGCGTTGAAGCCCTTGATATCCGCAAGTCCGTCGATATCCCTCGCAAATCCATCAAACACAACCCCATTGCCGGAATTTTTGAAAATAACGTTAGCCAAATTATCGCCAATCAGCGAACCTTCCCGCCCGCGGTTATCAGCCACATACACATCCCCTTTTGTAAGCATATTAATAGGCCAATGGAGATGCCGGCCCACGCGGCCCTCCTTCGTACCGCGTTCCAGAATATTCTTTTCTACGTCGGGGCGGATGGGCATGTAAGCAGCGGTAAGCGCGCGGCCCACGATAGACACATCTTCATGCACCATTTTCCAGTTCCTCTCGAACTGATTGACATAGCCTTCATTAAAAAGGATCTGCCAGGCTTCTTCAATCCCTATCTTTTTTGCCCGGTTCACCAGATCATCCGGTATTTTTGGCCTGCCGTCTTCAAACCGCTCCCCTTTCCATTCCTGGGTAAGAAAAATAAGCTCACTTTTGGGAATAGCTTGTGCGGAAGACTGCCTGGGGCAAAGCAGAGAAAGTGCGAGTGCCATTATGATTATAGAGCTGCTTTTCATAAGCGTATGGTTTATTTAATGGTCAATTCGGTAGATTCCTTGCCGGGCAGAGATGCGATACCATTCAGGTCCCAGACAATCTTACCCGCCCTTACAGTTAACTCAGCCTCAAGTTTTTGAGCGCCCTTCAGCAGGTAATTATGTGAATCAATAAAACCGAAATTTCCTTTTTTTACACTGAATACGGCAATGTCGGCGATGGATCCAATGGATAAATTCCCAAGCTCCTCGTGCTTAATTTCCCTGGCGGGATTCCATGTCGATCTTAAAATAACGTCCTGAAGTGATAAGCCCATATTCAGAAATTTGGAAAGGATATTTGCCATATCTTTCATCCCGGCGTTCATACTGCCAATGTGAAGGTCCGAGCTGATAGAATTGGGCACAAATCCCTGCTTGACGGCCGGTAGGGCCCGCGCATAGGTAAACCCGTTTCCGCCATGTCCGACATCGAAAACAATCCCTCTCTGGCGCGCTGCAAGAGCAAGGGGCGACATCTTATCTTTATCATAAAAGAATGGAAAAGTAAGGCGGTACATGTGGGTGAAAATATCGCCCGGGCGAAGATGCTTCATAAAAAGGTCGTCCACCGATGCTATTGGTGGCTTTGAAGGATAGGTCAGATCCAGCATCACCGGCATATTAGCGATATTACCGGCTTTTACCGCACTATCCAGGGGAATAAATGGATTGCCACTAAAATGGGCTGATTTAAAGCCAATTATATCTTTTGGATTCGCCATGGCCACTTCTGCCGCCTTCTTTGGATCCATATCATTGACATCCTGCTGATGCTGGCCCATGCCATCGCCGACAATATTTAAAAAGGCCAGAACACGGGTTTGTGAGCGATCGATAATATTTCTCTTGAAATCGGGAAAGGTGCGCCAGCCTGAGCTGCCTGCATCACCCACCGTGGTTACACCCGATCGGAATGTAAAACCATCGGGAGAGACCGAGCTCGGCCCGTTCATGTATTCCTGGCGAAGATTTGTGCCTGAGAATACGTGCACGTGGATGTCGATCAGTCCTGGCGTAACATATAAGCCAGCTACGTTCACCACTTTCTTTGCATTTGCTACAGGGATATTTTCCGCTACCTGTGAGATCTTCCCGGCCACTATCGCCACATCCATCTTAGCATCTATTTTATTTTTAGGGTCGATCACGTGACCGCCTTTTAATAAAATATCGATCTGCTGGGCCTCTGCTGAAAGCCCCAAAAACGCTATAGAAAATAGTACTATTAGTATATTTTTTATCATAATTAGTTAATTATCAAGGCTCAACGGAACGGAGATCCGTTTCTATAAAAATTATTCAAAGGTTTCGCGATGCCGTTTAAATCATATACAATTCTTCCGCCTTTAATGGTCATTTCACATTCGAGTTTTTTAGTTCCTTCAATTTTATAACCCGCAGTTTCAAAAAACCCGAATTTGCCGGTGCGCATGCTAAATATGGCAATGTCGGCAATTGCGCCTTGGGAGAGGTGGCCCAGATCATCCCTCTTAATAGCCTGCGCCGGGCTCCAGGTGCTTGCTTTAATAACCGCGGGGAGGCTCATTCCCATTGCCATGAATTTAGACATGACGTTGGGCATGTCTTTCATAAACGCATTCATGTTTGAAGCAAGAGCGTCGGTACTGATGGTGTTTGGATAAAAGCCTGCCTTCATTGCCGGAATGGCCTGGGAAAACCGGAAGGCCGAGCCATGGCCAACATCGAAAATAATCCCCTTCTTTTGTGCCTCGAGAACATAAGGATAGAATTTCTTTGCTTGAAAATCGACAACCGTACCACGCGCGGTGCTGTCTTCGAGAACGGTATACGTGTGGGTATAGATATCGCCCGGGCGCATGTGTTTTAATAAAAGCTCGTCTAGTGGTGGCATAGGGTGACTTCTGCCGCCATCCAGCATGATCGGCAATCCGGCCAGGTTTCCGGCCTCCACTCCACGATCAACAGGAGCCCAGCCCGCCCCCGTGAAGTTCACTTTGAATCCGGCAATATCTTTTGGATTGGCCTTCGCGAGGTCGGCCGATTGTTTTGCATCCTCATCGCCCGTATTTTTCTCATAGGCGCCTCCTTTATAGCCTGCGCCTTCAATATTCAGCAAGGCCAGGACCCGTGTCTCTGACCGGTCTATAATGTTCTTTTTAAATGCTGCAAATGTCTTCCAATCGATTGTGCCTGCATCAGCAATTGTTGTAATTCCGGTGCGAAAAGTATAGATATCAGGCGAAGACGAAAGATGCCCGAAAAGATCAATCAGACCCGGGACAACGTACATACCTTTTGCATCCACAACCTGTACGGCCTGAGCGGTGATATTTTTTGCCACCAGCACAATTTTACCGTCGCTAACGGCAACATCCATCACGCCGTCGATGTTGTTTTTGGGATCGATTAAATGCCCGCCCTTTATCAGGATAGCATATTTGGTTTGTACATCCGCGAAAGCGAAACACAGCAAAGAAACGAGTGTAAAAACGATCTTCCTCATATGGGAGTCTATTGATAATGAGCTATTTACCTACTAATTAACTAGCCTGCGGCCTTCCGTTCGGGATAACTACCGGTCTTTTTTCCGCCGGAAAAACATGCTTCTTAGCAACAAATTTTGCTGTCACGTATTCGCCGAGATCAATGTCGCCCGTAATCGTATCGCCCGAAAGGGTGCCAAAGAATATGGACGTTACAGCGTCCCCCGGAATGGCGTACCTGCTTTGAAATTTAACCTGGCTGCCTTCAATTGTTCCCGACATGTCGCGTGTTGCGAAAGTCCCTTTATGGGTTCCCTGCAGCCAGTTTCCATCCTGTTTGTCGATAAAGAATGTATGCTCAGCTTTTCCGTTTGAGAATTGGACCGTCACATCCCAGCGACCGGCAATATTAGCCGCCGGAGCTTTCATCTCTGCCTTTGGTTTCGGCTCGCGCTTGCGGGAAAGAACCTCATAAATACGGTCGCCCGCTATTTTATCATTGCCCGGCGACATCATATAGGCCACCAGATTAATGGAGGTTGAAGTTGCGCCCGTATTTCTACCCGCATTCAGTGCCACCCTTGGCGGTGTATGCCCCAGCTCATCAGCTACTTCCGCGCCGGTAATATTCAACTTTGCAGGATCCCACGAAATGGTCAGATCGGGTGTTACGTGGTCAATAAGCTTAGGATCCGGCTTTTTAATCTCCGTTTTGACCCCGGGGATGGCTGCCACCCTTTTTGCAATATTATCCAGCCACGACAGCCATAACTTCATCTCAGCTTCGTGATCCATTTTAATCCAGGCTTCAACTGCTGCCAGCATGCCAATATGCTCCTCTTTGCCTAGTTTATTATCTCTGCCAGGCCCATGGTGCGGCGCACTTGCCTGCCACGCGGCCATTAAAATATCCTTGCTTCCGAGCAATAATCCGGCACAACCAGGACCCTTCAAGCCTTTTCCGCCGCTATAAACTACCACCGATGCACCCTTTGCGAGATGCACATTCGGCACGGTTAAAATATGGGATGCTGCATCGCAAAGGATCGGAATATTTTTAGCTTTTGCCACCCTGCCAACGGCTTCGAGCGTAAGAGGCGCCGCACATTCCGCCTGCATGTAAATCATTAAGGTTCTGGGATTTATGGCCGATGTAAGCTCTTCCAGTGTATCCACCATCACTACCTTTACACCGGCATTCCGCACTCCGTGATCATAAAAGTTCCGCGTGGAGCGGGGAATGATCACCTCTGTTTTTTCAAATCCCGAAAGGTCAGGGATGCGGATCAGCTTCTCCGGATCACCGCCGGAAAGACATGCGATAGTAACCAGTTTCAGCCCCGCAGCACATCCTGCCGACACCATTCCCCATTCCGCACCCGTCAGCTCTGCAAGCCGCTCGCCCACACCAAATGCCAGCTCATCCAGTTGCACATTATAGGAGCTTGCCGCCTCCATGGCCTCACGCACTGCAGGACGGGTAACAGAGCCTCCCATAATGGTATTGGTGCCTTTACAATTCACAAAGGGCTCAACGCCAATGGATTGGTAGATCTGCGGACCGGTAATTAATGGCCCTTTCACTACCGCTTTCGCCGACGGAAGATTGCCGATACCCGGTTCAGATGAAAATGATTGAAGGGCAGTTCCGCCGAGCGGAAGAAGTGTTAAACCCTTAATGACGTCTCTGCGTTTCATATGGTGATGTTAGGTAAATCACTGATCCTCCATGCAATTTAAAGATACTGATGCAGGTTTTTTGTAACAAACTCATCATCAACGAGATGAGGGTAATATTTATAAACTCTGTCGATTTCTTCCAACTGTCCGGGAGATAAGGTTTCTTTAGGATCCAAACACCACAGTCCCTCCAACAAGCCCTGCCTCCTCAATACTTCGTGTAACCCCGCGATACAGCCATGGAAAGCATGCTGCGGATCAAAAATTGCTGCATTCATATCCGTCACCTCAATTCCTGTTTGAAGAAGTGATTCGTGATCCGAAGAGGATTTGATCTCATTCAACAGCTCTACCGCTTTCTGGGTCCATACCGCCCAATGCCCTAGCAAGCCACCAATAAAACGTTTTTCCACTATTTCTCCGTCAATATTGAATTTATAAGGAGTGATAAGATCCGCCACTATATTGTCGTCGTTACCGGTATAAAGTGCAATATCATCCCTCCGGTGGGATGTACAAACCGCACGAACCACATCCAATGTCTGATACCTGTTAAAGGCTGCGATCTTGATCGCCTGAACATTCGGGATCTGTGCAAATTCATACCAGAAATCGTAACTCAATAAACGCCCGCCCACCGCCGGCTGGAGGTAAAATCCAAATACCGGAATAATCTCAGCTATAGCTTTTACCCTGTCAATCAACTCATTTTCAGACAATTGATTTAATCCGCCCATACTCAGCAAACCCAGATGATAGTCGTATTTTACCGCAAGCTCTGCCTCTTTCACGGCCTGCGTGGTTGGCCCGATTATACCGGCGACTTTTATAAATGGGCGGGAGAAGTTCGCCTTTGAAATTTCTTCGGCAGCCAGAGCCAAAACCGGCTCCAGCAAATTAAATTCAGGCTTTCTGATCTCAAACTGCGTGGTATGAACCCCAACTGCAACACCGCCTGCGCCGGCCGACATGTAATATCTTGTTAATCCACGCTGACGTCTTTCATCGAGTTTTAAACCCTTATTCAATGCCAGAGGGTGGGCCGGGATCACCGTTCCCGCATTCAACAATTCTTTAATTTCTTTTTCTAATATCGGATGTGCCATTAATTAAAATTGTCCTTTTCTTTCCTGGAAATGTGATGGTTTATTTTTTGTTGCCCCGCCCTGGATCACCCACTGCCCTATCAGATCGATCATCTGTTTTAATGAGACGTTTGGCTCTCCAAATATCTTCATCATTTTGGCAGAATTACTGAGGAGCGCAGTGGGCTGTTCTTCATTGACAAAATTTGGTTTCTTATTGAAGATCTGACCGAACTGCTCAGCCAGCCAGCGCACAGAAATCGTCTCTGCGCCCGTAACATTTAATACTTCTGCAGGAACCTTGCAATGGAGTAAAGAACGGATAGCGATCTCATTTGCATCGCCCTGCCAGATCACGTTCACGTGGCCCATGCTGAGATCAAGCGGCCTGCTTTCATTCACGCTTTTAGCGATTTCCAAAAGCACTCCATAACTCACATCGTTGGCATAATTAAGTCTGTAAATTGCAATCGGAGTATTGTATTTACTTGAATGATACTGAAATACGCGCTCACGGCCAAGGCAGGATTGTGCATATTCGCCGATCGGACCGGGCTGATCATTTTCTGTCGCCCCACCCTTTGCCACAGCTGTGAGCGGATAAACATTCCCGGTTGAGAAGACCACAATTCGCGAATTCTTATATTTCTCCGCCACCCTTCCCGGGAGGTAAGAATTCATGGCCCATGTAAACGACTCCTTTCCGGTAGTACCGAACTTTGTTCCCGCGAGATACAAGACATTTTTAACATCGGGTAAAGCCTGAAGCTGATCGTCTTCAAGTAGATCCGCTACATAAGTTTTTATCCCTGCGGCTTCAAGCTGCCCGCGCAGGCCTTCCTCAGAAAACCTCGAAGCAGCCATGATCTTCTGATTCGATCTGGCAAGGTCGGCCGCTTCCTTTGCGAGGAGGGCAAGCGCAGGCCCCATTTTTCCGCCGGCACCGAGGATTATAACATCCCCTTCTATGGCCTTCATATCTGCTAACAGAGCCTTTGAAGGTTTCAATAGCTCCTTTGCAAGTAATTCTAATTCAGTCATTTACAATTATTTAAAAAACAGCTCCTGCACGTTGCTGACCGCCAGGATCACAAGTACTAAAAGTCCCAAATACCCCAAAACTTTAAACGTTGGTGAGTTTTTATATTCACCCATAATGGCCCGGTCATTCGAGACCGCAAACATGGTGATCCCGATAAACGGAACTAAAAATATGGTCACACTCTGCGCAAATACAATTAATTCCAAAGGCAGCTTGCCGAAGATGATGGCGATGATTGCCCCGAAAATCATCACAGAAGCAATGAACAATTTCGTGGATGTGGCGCTCAGCTGACTTCCATATCCCAAAGAATCACCCAATAAAGTACCTCCTAGCGTCGCATTGCCAACTAAAGCAGAAAATGACGCACCGAATAATCCCGTAAGGAATAGAATGGACGCGTAGCTTCCGAAGAGGGGCTCCAGCGCCCTGGCCATATCAGACGCGCTGGCCACCTTAATTCCCTGCTTATTGAGAACAGCCGAAGCGCAGATCATAATAATAGCTGTCATGACACCCAGGATACAGATCCCGGTGATGCTGTTACTGTTATGCTCCTTTATTTCAGGATTAAACTTGATCCGCTCCTGAACCAGATACGATTGATAAAATGCCGCCACTATTGAAAAACAGGATGCAAAGAAAGCAATGACAAGGCCCAGAGAGCCGGGAGTTATTGTTGGGACAAATCCAGCCGCAACCTCGCCCAGATCCGGCTTCACTAGAAAGAATGTAGTAACGAAGGCAAAAAGCTTCACGAGGATCAAAAAGATCATCAGCTTTTCAAGCACTTTATAGAATTTCCGGAAGAACAGCAGGCTGATCCCCAGTGTATTAAAGAAGATGATCCATACGAGAGGAGGTGTGCCGCTGGCCTCCCCAATGGCCAATCCTACCCCGACAGAGTTTCCGGCCTGAAAAGAAATGGTTACCAGGAAGATCCCGATCCCGACCGCTATGGCCGCTGCATTTCCCCATTTTTGCCTGATCGTAGTGAGAAGCGACTGCTTTGTAGCTACCCCTATCCTTGCGCCCATAATGGTAAACACCGCCATGAAAAACATGGCCACCACGATGATCCACAACAGGCTGTAACCATACTCAGACCCCAGCTTTGAGGTGATGGTCATCTTGCTCGGGCCAAATACCAAAGAGGCGATAATTATCCCCGGACCGAGGGAGAGGAATAGTTTTTTGAATTTACTCAGTCCGTCGCCGGAAGATTCTGTAGTTTTCATATTAAATGTAATAGTAGTTCCATGCCTTGTTTTTCAAACTCAACATACTCATTTACGGTAACGTACCCGAAAATAGGGTAATAATTCAAGAAAACAAACGTGATCTTAAAGCTAAGATTTTTTGAAGAAACGGAAAGCACAAAGCCGGGAATGGCGAAACATACTTTCAAATTAGAATGTCACCCCTTCAGTGTTCATTTTATTGTAAACCAATATTCTACCCTAATATCACCTTTCAGAGTCCACAAATTGGAAAAATGGATCTGACATTATTGTCTTTAACTAATTTAATCCCGAAGGGATGGTATTATTATAGAAAAAAGGGTATAAATTATTAAACCCCGAAGGGGTGACATTATGCATCCTATTTAGATAAATATTCATGATTTGCCCCGGCACTTCTTTCAAAAATATTTTATCTATTTTCGTTTACGTACACTTCGATAAACTTATTCTTTATGATCGCCAGATTCACTGTCAAACTTCTTGTTTTTTTATTTATATGCTCTCCTGCTTTTGCGCAGCAGATCCCCTTAATTCCTCTGCCGAATCAATTTTCAAAAGGGACCGGCACATTTATTCTGTCGTCGGCTACACCGGTTATTGCTGATGGGGCTTCGCAAAAAACAGCGAACTACTTTCAGAAAGAGCTCTTGCGAAATTCAGGCATCGCGGTGAGCATTCCTGCGCAAAGCAAAAATCCTTCGGTGATCCTTAAAATGGATGGCAAAAAGAATCCTAACATCGACACCTATGCCATTACAATGGCCCCGGCGGCAATAACTGTCTCTGCCTCATCTGAGGAAGGCTTGTTTAACGGTGTCACCTCGCTGTTGCAAATGATCCGCAAGACGCCTGTTAGAATGGGATCAGTGAGTCTCGGCTGCTGGAATATTCAGGATGCGCCGCGCTATGCCTGGAGAGGATTTATGCTGGATGAGTCGCGCCATTTCTTCGGCAAGGAAAAAGTAAAAAGCATTTTAGACTGGATGGCCTTTTATAAAATGAACCGTTTTCACTGGCACTTAACGGATCAACCGGGCTGGAGGATTGAGATCAAACAATATCCCAAACTGGCACTGGTGGGCGGAATTGGTAACCATACGTCGAAATATGAATCAGCAAAGTATTATACTCAAGATGATATCAGTGAAATCGTTAGCTATGCGGCTGAGCGTCATATAGAAATCATTCCCGAACTGGACATGCCGGGCCACGCAACGGCCGCGAACATGGCCTATCCTGAATTCAGCGGGGGCGGTAATGAAGCACACCCTGAGTTCACATTTAATCCGGGAAAGAATGAGGTTTATAGTTACCTGACAAATATTTTAAAAGAAATTGATGCCCTGTTTCCTTCTCAAATGATCCATATCGGCGCGGATGAAGTTGCCTTTGGTACCGACAAATGGAAAACAAATCCCGACGTCACCAGCCTGATGCAGAACAATAAGCTGGCCGATCTGAAAGCTGTTGAATTTTATTTTAACCGCCGGATTGGGGATAGCATTTTAAAAATGAACAATACACTCCTTGCCTGGGATGAGGCTGTCGATGCCGGACTCCCGGTTGATAAAACAACAATCGTTTGGTGGAGACACGACAAGCCTGAAGGGCTAAAAGCCGCTTTAGACAAAGGGTATAAAGTAGTTTTATCGCCTCGCTTGCCGATGTACTTCGATTTTGTTCAGGATAGTATCCATCAATTTGGTCGCAGGTGGCAGGGCAGCTTCAATACCCTTGCTAACGTCTATGCATTTTCTCAGGATCAGATCCCGGCAACGGCAGGCAAGCCCAAACAAGTGATCGGTATACAGGCAAACCTGTGGACGGAGACTGTAGGAACGGAAGCGCGACTCGATTTCCTTCTTTTCCCAAGGATCACGGCCCTGGCTGAGGCCGCGTGGACGGATACAGACAAAAAAAATTATCAGGATTTCAGCGGAAGGGTAAAGAGTGATTTAGAACTGTTCAGAAAAGCAGGAATCTATTATTTCGACGCGTACTCCGTGAGAAATCATTCAGAGCCTCCTGCACCGGACAAAGAATAAATAGATATGCGTATAGAGATTTGAGACACAGCTCCATACGCACATCGCAATACGCAGGTCGCATATCCCAATACGCATTTCTCAATACTCATATCTAATCCAAACAATTATGAAAACACTAATCTTCCTCTTATCATTCATCACATTAACAGCAGCCGCACAAGAGCTTCCGGCGCGCTGGGATGAGCTAACTGCCAGTGATTTCCCGAAGGCGCTTGAAAAATCATCGCAAACCTGTATTCTGCCTATCGGAATATTGGAAAAACACGGCCCTCACCTGCCCATCGGCTCAGACCTGATCCATGTACGCGAGTGGGCGGCACGGACTGTAAAACAAGAATATGCGGTGGTGTTTCCGGACTTCTTTTACGGCCAGATCAATGAAGCCCGTCAACAGCCCGGTACATTCGCCTTACCCAGCAAAGTGATCTGGGATTTGCTTGAGGCAACCATAGACGAGATCGGCAGAAATGGCTTCAAACGGATCGTGATCATCAACGGCCACGGCGGGAACCCTGAATTTATCAGGTTTTTCATGCAGTCTCAGCTCAACAAGAAACGTGATTTTGCAGTCTATTTCTATCAGACGGCGCGCGATGCCGCTTTCGCCGCTCAGGTAACCAAAATGCGTAAATCAGATGCCGCATCAGATCAGCATGCGGGCGAAGGTGAGACCTCTACAATCTTAGCGTATCGTCCGGACCTTGTGCAAATGGAAAAAGCAGCGCAGGAATCAGGTAAAAATCAGGAAAGGTTGCCCGCTCCACCCGCTTATACACCAATCTGGTGGTATGCAGCATATCCAAATCATTATGCGGGCGAAGGTGCCGCGGGAACAAAAGAATTAGGCAAACTGCTTACCGACTACGAGATCGGCGCGCTGGCCAAAGCATTGAAAGTGATCAAAGCGGATAATAAGACGCTTGAGATCCAGAAGGAATTTTATGACAGGGTTGATAAGGTGGGGAGATGAGGTCTGAAGTCGGAAGACTGAGGTCGGAGGTCTGACACTGCCCCCCGCCGTCATTGCGAGCTGAAGCGCAGGAAAAGAGAAAAGGGCGAAGCTCCCGATAACTATCGGGACTGTTTGTTCAGCGCAAACTGGAAAGTCCAGCAATACATTGATGGTTGCATAACAAAAGAGGCCGGAATATTTGTTCCGACCTCTTTTTTGTTAAGGCTTAGGGAAGGAATTTATACATCGCGCTCAGCAGATATTCCTTCGGATCGGCGGTGTATTGCCAGAAAAAGATGCCGCCATATTTATTCTTCTTAATATATTTTGCCTTCGCTTTTATTGAAGCTTCATCTTCATAGCTGATAAAGGTTTTAGTATCCGCATTCCACAGGTAAGCAGCCTGTGCGTCCTTATCCCAATAGCGTTTGTAGCCCTGTTTGTTCACCAGACTGTCCTTTATGCGGGTATAGCTTCCGCCGGTTGCCGGCTTCAAAGCTTTTTGTCCCAGGCCATTATTGGTGGCACTTTCCACTACCCAGCCTTTGCCAGAAAAGCCCGAGCCAACAACAAGCTTAGACGGAGGTACTCCTGCCGCCTGGAAGATCTTCATTGACTTATCGCTCGAATTGGCTGTGGGAGTGGCCTTTGAAGGGTACAAATTAGTCTGGTGACCGGAAGTATTGTTTCCCGAAAACACATAGGTCATCACATAAATATAATCCAGGATCTTACCCACCTCTGCCATTTCGGTATGATCGACAAATCCCTGGGAAGCACCAACAGCAGCAGTTAGCTCGTGATATTGGCCAGTCTCTTTGCCGTACCTGTCAAGCTCCTCGCGGATCGCTTTAAATAATAAGGTGTAATTCTGCTTATCCTCAGGGCGGAAAATATTTCCCTCTTCCCCTTTCATTCCCGGATATTCCCAATCGATGTCTACCCCGTCCAGCTTGTATTTACGGATAATATCGACACTGCTTTTCGCAAACTTGGCCCTTGATGTAGGTGTTAACGATGCATCCGAGAAGTTCTCGCTCCATGCCCACCCGCCGATCGAGATCAGGATCTTCAGGTCTGGATTTTTCTTCTTCAGTAAGTTCAGCTTTCTGAAATTCGTTGAATCAGTTTTCAGGTTGGTCAGCACTGCTACGCTATCATGCACGTCGACGAATGCGTAGATAATGTGCGTCAGCTTCTCCGCGTTAATGCCTTCAGTGGCCACCAGTCCGCGGAAGCCGCCGATATAGCCGGTCACTACATACTTCCTTGATTTCTTCTGCGCCATGACTGAAAAGGCAGTGCAGCATATTAAGAGCAGGATAAAAGAGAGTCTAATTAGTTTCATGGTGATTGGTTTTATACTCTAAGATAGGAAGTTTGAGTGAGAAATCAGGTTAGAGAGGAAGTGTAAATAGTAAGGATATTCTCTTAGTTCAATCGATGCCCGCAAGCAGATCACAAATACGGAGTGATCCACTTCTTCATCTCATTGTAAGCCCAGATCTTCCGCTTTAGCCTGGTCTCTCCGTCTTCGGGAGGGGGCGGAGTTCCTTCTGTAAAATCATCGCTATTCGTGATCAGGATTTTTATTTCGTCACCCGGTTTGATTTGTTCCTGTGTCCAGCGCAGGGAAGTGTTGGTTTCACTTACATAACCTGCAATGCCGAGTGTAAACCTCTCGAAAGGTTCTGCTTCCCATGTTACCCAATCAAGGTGCACTCCCAGCGAGCCTCTTTCCCTCACCCCGGCTTTGCACACCAGCTCACCGTTCAGATATACCTCAAAGCACGGACTTTTCATATATGACCTTTCAGTTCTTCCTCCAGCTGACGGAACTGTTTAACAGCGCCGGCTATTGTGCGTTCTTTTTGTTCGGCCGTCATATCCGGAGAGGGCTCCCCCCTGTCGAAATCCGGATCATTGCCCGCAATGATCTTTATCTCATCGCCAACCTTTAATTCCACTCTCGGATACCGGTAATGGATCTTTGTGGGTGAGTCAAGGCCGTGAGAAGTAAGGTCTATATATTCAGGATGCTCGTCCTTATATGCCGCCCAGTTCAGAATCATACCCACAACGCCGTAAGTATCAGAGCCGGGTTTATATAAAGGTTCACCGTTTAAGGAAATCTCAAAAGATCGTGGTTTCATGGAGCTAAGGTAGAAGGATTGATGTAGTTATTTCTTTTTTGCGAGAGTGTATTCACCTGATACCTCAGTATCAAAATTCCAATAGATATCGCTTTGTGGCGCACCCATCTCAAGCATTTTGGCAGGATTACCAACGCTGCGTCCGGCAACTTGAGGATATAAGGCTACCAATGCCTGAGCGTTCAGTCTGATATTATAACCAAATTTTTTATCTCCACTTATATAACTGTTCAAATACTTCAGTGGAACCGCTAATTCGTAAGTGTATTGCATTTGATTATTAAACAAGCCCACGGTGCGAATTCCTTCAGGATTGTAAATTGAGATCAGATTTTCGGAAATTTCGCTTATTCCGCTCACGTAGATATCCTTATAATATTTCTTTATATCTCTATTTGATGATGATATGGTTGAGTCGATCTCTGTTTTGTTCGCCACAGGGTTACGATACAATTCATTATCAACCTGATTCCCAACAAATGCCAGGTTTGGACCATCTTCTCCCCGCTTAATCAGTTTTCTCACCGGGAAGTTAATTTCTAACGGCTTATTCTTTGCAGACACCGCATTAATTGTCAATGTTATTCCTCCACGAAAGATTTTCCGGCTTGCCATCCCTCTATCCATCCTAACGCTTAAATACAGGTTTTTGTCGTCGTTAGAAAAGGTATAATACATAAAGTTGGAAACACTATATGCCTGAAACTGATCTTTCCACTCATCTGCTTTTCCGTCAATTTTTATGTCGGCAGGTGCAAATACACTTGTATTCTGAACTTTCGGAAGCTTTTGGGCATAGCCGGAGGAAATTATCAGGGTTAAAAGAGCAAATGCTGTGTACTTCATGCTATTTCTTTTTTGCAAGAGTGTATTCTCCGGAAAACTCTGTAGGCGTGGTCATAAACACTAAATCCGGGTTTGCGCCGGGTCCGTTTTTCATCATGGGTGGTGATATATAAAATGCTCCCGGAACAGTAACGGTAGCCTCTGAATTCAATAAAACTGTATAGCTGATCTTGCCGTTTGCTGCGACTTTAATATACTTCAGAGGGACTGCAAGCTCGTAAGTGTATTCCATCTCATCATTAAAAGCACCAGCCACCCGGAACCCTTCAGGATTGTATATTGAAATTAACGCTGATCCATCAAACCCTCTTCCGATTACCTGAATGTCTTTATAAACTTCCTTCACGTAGGCATTGGATTGACTGATCAATTCCGGGATTTTAGCTTTGTCGAATGCCGGATCCTTCATCCTCTTTGCATAGCTTCCCGCAGCATAGCGGAGATCATCTTCGTGAGTGTCTTGTTTCCCACCCTTTCGAAGACGAGCCGGATACGTTACAGAAAGCTTTGCCGCAGCATCAGTTGCCGGTGCAACTGAAAAAGTCAAACCGCCGCTCATCACTTTTGTATTCGCAAACTCACCAATCATATGCACAGTGAGATACAGGTACTCGTCATTATTTGAAACAGTGTAATAGGTGCTGTTGGCTATGTTAAATGCCTGATACTTGTTTTTCCATTCATCTGCTTTCCCATCTATTTTAATATCTGCAGGTGCACGCACACTGACTTCCTGGATCTTTGGAAGCTTCTGAGCATGGGCAAAGGAAACCATAAAAGCTAAAAATGTAATTGTTGTGTATTTCATACTATTTCTTTTTTGCTAGTGTGTACTCGCCGGAAAAGTCGGTGGTGGAATTTAGAAACTCGAATCTCGGATCGCCGCCGCCTGGTCTCTTCGCTACTATGGGCGGTGGAGGGACACCTTTTGCCTGTATAGCAATCGGATGTATCTTGATGTTGTAAACGAATTTCTCAGTATTAGTAAGAACTCCGCCAAGAAGCTTTCTGGGTATAGCCAGTTCATATACATACTCCATCTTATTACTTAGCATTGCCGCCGCGCGGATCCCTTCAGGATTATACACCGAGATCATCGGATCTGTAATCTCTTTAATACCTGTAACCTGGATCTCTTTATAAAGATTTTTAATCTGTCTATTTGACAACGCGATAAGCTCGTCAATCTTCCCTTTGTTAGCCACAGTGTCTGTTATTAAATCAGTGTAAGTATGAGGACTATATGAAAGGCTTTCAGTTTCTGTAAGTTCTCCCCTCTCCAACGCTGCTCTTGAAATCCCCCTAAAAATATACGCATTGTACCTGATCGCTGCTTTGGTTGTGCTTTTTTGCGTCTGACTGATCGTAAAGGTTAGGCCGCCCCTCAATATTTTTCTGTTGCCGAATTCACCGGTCATGTGTACGGTCAGATATACATACACATCATTATTGGATATGGTATAATATATGAAATTCGCTGTATTATAAGCTTTGAACCCGTCGCGCCATTCATCGTCCCTGCCGTCAATTTTAATATTTTCCGGCGCCCAAAAACTAACTTCCTGGATTTTGGGGAGTTTTTGTGCCAGCGCAAAAACAGAACCTAAAACAATCAATAAACCACTAATACTGAATATTTTCACGGCCAAACTTATAACGTACAACTTATAACCTACACCTTAGAAGATAAAACTTCCGTCACCCCGTCTGGCCCTCGGCACCCCGTCTCTCATCGGCGTCCCTTTCCATCGTTGCAGATTGAAGCTCAGATTAGCCATAAAATAACGGCTCATCAAATTGGTGCGTGTATCTGTGATGCTGGTTTCGGTAATGTTTCTGTTCAGGAATTTATTTTGATTCAATACATCAAAAGCACTTAGAGAAACGGTAAAAGTCTTCTTTTTAGTCATATCTATCCCGAATGAAGTATTAACCACAAGCGGGTTGCTGATCTGATTATAGCTGATGCCTTTTATGAATTTTTTATCGGCGCTGTACCTGATCCACCATGAGTGAGGAGAAGTATACCTTCCTTCAAGATTAAGCGACCAGATCTTAATCTTACTATCTATCGCTCCGGGCAGCGTATTATCAGATGATGAGAAGTTATAAGATACAGAAGGATTGATCTCAATACTCGTTACCGGCGTCATTCGCGAGCCCAGCCTTTCAGTAAAAATCCATTGCTTTGCAGAATTGCTTTGGTTGTTATTGATCCCCTTATCATAACGGCGGTCCACATTTCCCATAAAAAAGAAACTGTATTTTCTGTTAGAAAGGGCCTTGCTCACGGAATAATTTCCGCCAAGGCGATACGATCCGCTCAAATTGGCAAAGCGCCTTTCATATTTAAAGCTATTATAAGCATCGGCCACCTGCACGTTGTTGGTAATCACCCGGTTATTATAAAATACGGCACTTAAACCCGCATTAAATCCGAAACGCGAATTAGGCATGTAGGTATCATAATTGGAAGAAAGGGTATGTGTAACGGCAAGTTTTAGGCCGGGATTACCCACCACAATATTTTGTGGATCACTTACATCTCTTACTGGCTGCACCTGATCAAATCTTGGTTCCGTAACCGATCCTGAATAATTGACCGACAATGTTTCCTCGCGTCTCCACGCATATGAGAAACGAAAAACCGGGAGTATATTAAAGCTGGTCCGCTTTACCGATGTGCCAAGGCTCTGGCTTTTGCCGGATAAAACTGTCGGAATTCCCATGATACCGGCGTTGATGCTATACTTTCCGAAGTACGTCTGATATCTCACTGCAAGCCTTGTCTGGGCGAAAGAATAATCAAAGATATTGCTGAGGGAATCAATCAGCGAAGGCATTCCTGCAGCTGACAGATTGCTTGTTGTAGCCCTGTTATTATATTTATTGTAATTGATCTGGGCACCCAGCGAGAGGCTGCCTAAGGTCCCGACCGGTTCACTATAAGTGATATTTGCGTTATAATTACCCGCTTCATTATTCCTTTCCACCATCCTGCGCACCAGGGAATCTTTCAGCACTGCATTTGTTAAAAGATCAAAATAGGTAATATTGGTGTTTTGCTCGCGGTCACTTTCGTCCAGCCTGTTAGATCCGTTAACGAGTACGCTGTAATTCCGCCGTCTGTTATTTTTAAAGTTATGGATATAAAGAACTGAAAGCCCATAGGTTGGAACTTTGTTAATACCGGAGCCCTTAGCAATCTGATTCTGACGCAGGATCCCGGTTAAAAATGCGGAGGACGTATTACCGGCATTTCCGGAACTATATGAAAAATTTGGGGTCAATTTTATATAATTGGAGCTATCCAGGTCAGATTCAAGCTCTACTTTCAGGTTATGCATCCCGCTCTTATTCACGACGTTGCTTTCGTTGGTTGAAAACGTCGTACCATTTGTACTGAAGTTCTGGCCAACGCTGCTGTTGATCGAATTGATGTCTGTATTATTGTATGAATAGTTGGCGTTGACCTGTGTCTTTTTGCCCCACTGATCGCGGTAGGTAAGAATTGCGCCTTTCTTCCTGGTGTTTCCGCCACTCTCGCCCCCAAGTTGCGGACTCATTCCAAATGAAGAACCGGAAGGCACACCATTTATAGTATTGCTGGTGCTGAGCGAAAGGGTATAATTTCTGTTAGCGTTAATTTTAGTTCCAAGAACGTTTCCTTCATATCGTTCATCATTTCCGGCACCACCGTTTACCCTCGCAAAGTGGCCAATAGAGCGGTCGGCTTTTGTAGTGATATTCAGAAGTTTCTTTGGATCGCCATCCTTAACGCCCGTGCGCGCGGCCTGATCGCCGTAATCATCAATAATCTGAACTTTTTCTACTATTTCCGCGGGCAGGTTTTTAGTGACGGTGGGTACATCCCCCGCCAAAAACTCCCTCCCGTTCAATTTTGCCTTGTCGACTTTATTGCCGTTGTATATGAGGCTTCCGTCGCTGTCAACAATCATCCCGTCCATTTTATTTAGCAGCTCAGCGATATTGGCCCCTTCGCGGACCACGTAATCACTTGCCCTGTATTCCACGGTATCTACTTTATAAATAATTGAGGGGCCGGTTCTAATCACCACTTCCTTTAGCACCTGATCCGAAGACCTTAAAACAACAGGATCGAGGGTAAGGCGTGGGGAGGCATCGTTGTATTTCCCGATCTTTACAAAGCCACGGTAGCCAATAGCGTTAACTGACAATGTAAATTCCCAGGCTTTTACATTGGTAAAGAAAAACAGTCCCTCCTCATTTGTAGTAGTTTTAAGCGTATCGGTTTTGGAACTGAGCGTTACGCTTGCACCGATGATGGCATTGTCGGCGGAGTCTGTTACGATCCCGCTAACCTGGCGCAGGGCGATGGCCGCGGGCTTTATCTGAGCTATTGTCCTAACGGATAATAAGGCGATTATAATCAGCAGGGAAAATCTTCTTAGCATCTACAGGGTATTGTTAACTAAAGCTACAATTAAAAACTAAATAGTTAGTTATAATTTTAGGAAATATTTTTTTATTGCATGGAATAAGCTTCGCTGGAACGAATATGTTACCCCATCGTTTTTTCAAAATTCTATCTCAGCGATGATTTTGATCTGCGATTAATCTTAAGATATTTGTCACATGAACATTGAAACAGAAAATCTCCTCATTATTTCCTGTACACCGGAAATCCTGACAGCTGCTATTCAGGGCGATCAGGAGCTTGCAGAAATACTGGGTACCGATGTGGCCGAAGGATGGACGGAATTTGGTACGGCACCGCTTCAATATTCTTTTGAGCGGCTGTCGGAAGATGATGAAGCCCGGGGCTGGTGGACCTGGTTTCCTATTCATAAACAAGACAATGTGCTGATTGGCAGCGGTGGCTATAAGGGTAAGCCCGATGAGAATGGTATTGTAGAGATAGGTTATGAGATAGCTCCGGCATATCGTAATAAGGGACTTGCTAAGGAGCTGGCGAAGGCGCTGATTGACAATGCTTTAAAACACGACTCAGTAGCCACAATCACCGCGCATACGCTTGCACACGAAAATGCTTCAGTCAGTATACTGCTAAAACTCGGGTTTGTAAAAGTGGACGAGATTCTTGACCCTGAGGATGGTTTGATCTGGAGCTGGATGTATAAATGAGTACGCAGATTTTGAGGGGATTACACAGATAACCGGTGGAATTATTTAATCAATGCAATCATCCGCGTCAGCGTAAATAGTACAGATCAGTGTGATAATTATCCGCTTCAGCGCTGAATTAATGCCACTTATAAATCGTACCCTGTAACGGATCCACCGCCTTAAAAATTGAAAAATCTTTTTCCTTATTGGCCTCCCACCAGTCAAAATAGGCTTTGGCCGCAGCCTGATGAGACTGACCATCAAAAACCATGGTTGAATTAGATAATCGGAGAACGGGATTCTGGGACGGAAACCGCTTTATCAGGTTCGTGCTGTTTGTTGCTACTGCTCTTATCGATTCGATGGTCCATAGCACATAAACTCCCAGCCTGCAATCCTTGCCGTACAGTGATGAGATAGGATTGCGGGGAAATGCGGTGATCAATAGCGTTTCATTCCGGTATTTGAGCAATGCGGGGATATCACTGCTGCTGAAAGCGGGCAGATCGGCGGATGAATCATATTTTCCTGATTTTAATAAGGCGATATATTCGTCAACGCTCATGCCTTTCTTATCACAACCCGAAAGCGAAATCAGGGAAACCAGGATTGTTATTAATCTGAGTATTTTCATATCAAGACGGCGCTAATTTACATCAAAGCTCATGTGTTTATTAACGATACGTTTTATAACAGAAGAATGCTACAAGTACTACTATTAGCTCCTTCTTTCTCTCAAAAAACTACCGCCCTGGTTCGTGTCCCACGAAACGGAACGAGCTAATCATCGACGCAGTTTGTAAGCTATAAATCACGGCGAGTAAAATCAGCTTCCTTGTACTCAAAAAACCGGAGGATTAGTCCTGATCTTCTTCACCAATTTCATCTGCGCCTCGTAAAGATCGGCTGGATATAGCCGTGATGGCTGAATGTTCTCATACCAGTTCCCGTATTTATCACCCAAAACCGAAGGCTTCGTGTTTTTTATCCCAACAGCAACATTATTGCTGGCGTGTTTCGTAGAGTCGTCCTTTGAGCTCGGGTAGCCCAGATCTGCAGCCGCCCCGGTAATATTCCAGAAGGTAGCGTTGAAAGAGATCCCTCTTGGTGTTGCGTTACCACCGGAAGCCCACAGACGAGTACCTGCACCGGCATCCAGATTAGTAAATAGGTTATTTCTTTGCGCATGCTCATGATGGTCGATACACAGATCCCTCCCTTTCCCATTTCTGAAAACATTATATACACTCGGCGCACTTTCCACAGACAGATCGTGTGCGTATTTCGCGTTAAATGTGAAATTCTGAAGCAGATTATATCCCCCGTAAATGGCCACCCCATGATGCCCGTTTTGTTTCTCCGCATTGCGCAAAGGTCCGGTATCCACCACCCAGTTTTCAGCTGTAATATGATGCGCCGTACGCTCGATCCAAATACACACATCCGCACCAAGAAAGCGAATATCCCTGATCCAGCCATGACGGGCATTTTGCGAAAACCCAATAGCGTTATAGCCCTTTTCATGAAAAGTATGTCCTTCCCAAATATTGTCAGGGAATTTAATAGTGAGGTTTTCTATTCCACTTTCAGTATTTCCGGCAAAAAGGATCATTCCTCCGCTCCACGACCATGCCGTTTGATGAGAAGTTTGGCTGTATCTTGGGTAAAGCTCCTCAATGCCCTTTTCAAAATACAGAACAGATGGTCTTTTCTTATCGCCCGTCAAACTAATCCGGCTTTTCTTAACCTGGATTGTATCCGTTATGCGATACGTTCCGGCGGGGAAATACACTGCCCGGTTGGAGCCACAGGCGTTTATCGCGTTCTTTATAGCTTTTGTATCGTCATTAATTCCGTCGCCTGCCGCCCCGAAATCTTTTACATTTACACCATGCGCATATATCGGGATTGGCGTTATTCCACTGTGATAGCCTGAAACAGTAAAATCCGGAATCCGGGCTTTATCCCATTTTTCTCCATTCTTACCCCAGATCTGAGAATATTGATTTCGTTTCTGAGCGGATAAACTGCCTGCCAGAAACAAAAAAATGAGGGAGAAAAGAAGGTAATTTTTCATTTGTAATTAATTATAAATCAACATCATACACCGCCTGCCTCCAGCTCATGCCGGCTTTTAAGCATAGAAATAAAGGCCGGTGTGATCTTAATCTTCGTATCCCTATAATAATTTAAGATATCATTGCCGAGGCGTGTATTGATATGACTATACTGCAGCGATTTATTCACCTGCATAAAACCTGTTTTGTCAATCGCGTCAGGCTGAGATACACCGTCTATTTTCGGAACATAGACGATGCAGTTTATAAAGCTTGTACCCAGCTCTGTTCCCACAGAGTACAAGGGCCTGGTGCTATTTTTTGCAGATGCCGCAAATTTGCAGTTGTTGAACGTTAGCATCCCGGGCAGCATGTTATTGGCACTTCCGTTAAAACGTGTCACCTTGCATTGCTCTAATATCACTTCCGCTTTATTGGCGCCCAGATAAGCCGTAAACTCATTACACCGCCCCACTCTTATTTCAGGATAGAGTCCGTATTCATTATCAGCCGAACCCTCACCGGTGCCGCCCAATACCAGATGCGCCTGATCGGAAGCAGGGTCCTGATCCGGGATAATTTCGAGGTGGATATCTTCGAAGATCATTTTAGAATTTGCTGTCAGCTGTACCTTATCATACCCTCCCCGCTTTTCCAGCTTGAAGCCCTGCGGATCCGGTATGCTAATTAACCTCATTCCCTGCTCACGGCCCAGAACTACTACGTTCTTAAACTCCATGTGTGACGGAAAGAAAACTCTTTGTCCGTCCGTGGCTTTTGAAAATGGCGATGTTTTCAGAAGCCATGCGATCCCTTTTGAGGCAGGTGCCGAGCTAAAATCGACAACCATGTCTTCAACCTTTATTGTACGGCCATAACCGATAGGATATTTATAGTCAAAATTATCTGCAGCCATCGCTAATATTGCCGTTTCCCCCATCCCGGTAGGTGCGTGTTTACAATTCCGGATGCGGATATCCCCGTCCCATTTTGCCCCAAAATCTCTTCTGAAGCTGATAAAGCTGTTTGAGCGGCAGGTAGTGTTTTCAACGAACAGATCGCCGCCACCTGTAATTGTTATCCCATTGGTACCCACTTTTGAATCCCTGATATACAGGTTCCAGCAGTAAAAATGCACGTCGATCCGGTTTAACATGCATTGCTCTACACGAAAATTTTTGAAGAGGTTAGTACCAAAAACTCCCCAATGGATCGGACTACCTTCAGCTGTTACATTTCGGAAGGTTGCATTCAATGCATAGTTACCACCAATTCCATAAGTTCCCTGGGCCACGTCTTTGTCTGTCCCGGGACGGTCTTTTTCCCATGGGATAAGTCCCACATTTTCGAGCAATACATCGTAACACCTGGTAAAAGTGTAAAAACCATTTTTAGGTCTCATTCCGATATCTGCATTCCCTTTTTCAAGTCCTACCCACTGGTTCCGTATGATGGTCCGGCTTCTTGAAACCGAGAAACCATTGCTCACATAACTATTTGGATTAATCTCAACGGCAGGGCTGTCGCCGGACATGAAAAAAGTACCACCATCGATAACCAGGTAGCTGTTATTTCCGGGATAAGCCACCATACTGGTATAATCCCTAAATCCCCACGCAATATCGCCAATGATACGTCCGTGTTCTTCGATAAAAAAAAATTCCTCCCGGGCCTTTGTAGACCTTCCTCCATACGCTTCCCCGCTTCTGGATCCCACTCTGTCATTGTTGTCGGTCACTACAATGAGGTAATTTTTATACTTCGCAAATTCAGGAATGAGAGTAGCGCCGGGCTTGATCTGCGCAATGACCTTCGCTTTTGTGGCTGCGTCAAAATTTATTGTCAACATTTGTTCGCGGCTCATTACCAGGAACTTATTTGCGCCAGGCGAAGAGAATTTTTCATCCACGTGAATGATCGAATGCCCCCACTGAACGCTGGTCATTATTTGAATGCCTTTCGTGGCTTTTATCCAATACTCGCCGCTGGTGTTAATCACAGGGATATTCATGCGATTTGCATAATTATGTGCGATATTCATTTGAACCCCGTCATCATTTGTCCCGTCGCTCACTGTTCCAAACATCTTATAATTAACGCTGCTGACGTTAATCAGATCGGCGTACAACGCATTAGTCAGGGTAATCACTCCCTCCTCTGCTTCAGGTTTTATTTTACGAACAAGATATTCCGCGCCTCCGCCATCACCAATAACATGATATCCTAAAGTTCTTACGAGTGTATTTTCTTTAAGGCTGATATCATTCTTCATTTCATCGACTGTGCCATAAAGATTATTTGTCATCGTCTTTGGCGCCGCCTTTGCCGTTGCGAATGCCGGCATCACACCCGCACCTAATGTAGCTATGCCAAATGCCTGAAGCATTTTCCGCCGGTTGAGGTGCTTTTTATTGCTGTTATCGTCCATTGTGAGAATAGGTTTATTTCGTAATTCCTGCCTTTTTCAAAGCCTGTGTTGTGGTATAGTATTTGGTGAGCATCCCGGCCACTTCCTTTTCCGGAATTTTGCCATCCTGGAGGTATTTCAGATACCTTTTAGTGACTTCTGCGAAGTGGGCTTCATGGCCAACTTTATATGATTCAGGGATAATCACTTCCCATCCTTTTGCTGATTTCTTAAGCTCAATTCCGGGATAGATTTGGGCCAGTTTTGCAAAAGCAGACTGCATTTCCCCTTCATATTTCTCACTACCTGACACAGCAAGGGGTTCGATAAACAGTGTCGGCTTAAACTCCTGCTCTTTCCCCTGCCGGATCACAAGGCTGGCTTTGGTGCCCCTCATTAAGCAATAATGCGAGTCGCCACCCGCGGGGGCCTGAAAATCCCATCTCACCATCAGCTTTACGTGCACATCTTTCAATGTGTAGTTCATTTCGCCATTTGAGAACACGCTCAGCTTTCCATTCGCGACATTTTTCCCGAGATATGCAGGATAGCTTCCGGCGTTTGTAACCTGTTTAAACTGCTCTGCGGTCAAAATTGTGGGCCAGTGCTTTGCCGCGAGCATATTCACATCCGTTTTATAATTGAGTGTAGCGTCAGGGAAATTCTGCCACTGCACAAGATCTACAAGGTGAGTAGTGATATCTACCAGTCCATCACCGGCCTGCGAAGAATCAAAAAACCATTGCGGCCGAACAAGCGGATTTCCGGATACGATCTTATAAAAATAATGGATGCTTTCAATGCTGATGGCCGGATTCTCCAGTGTCCCTTTTTCAAGCTGGCCAAAGATCGCGGGTATGTGCGAAAGCTCTTTCTGAAGGATGTTGGTGATCTCATAACGCTCGGTCATGATATCGTAGAGCAAGACTTTGTTCTTTTCAGCTGATGCAAACGACTTCTCAAGCGCCGCAAATCCATTGCTGTCGACCGCCATGGGCTTATCCGCCAGCACGTTAAATCCGGCCTCAACAGAACGTTTGATATACTCCGCTTTCTTTTGATTATTTCCGGAGATAAGAACCACATCACCTTTTTTATCATCCAGCATTTTCTGCAGGTAGCCGGCACCGGTATACACTTCTTCTTTCCAGCTTGTCGGATCTTCCTTGCGGGAGTTATAGCCGTTTATCAGGTTCAGATATGATTTTACGTCGGAACTATCAGGAGCATATACATGAACCGTTGTATCGATCTCAGGATACATAGATTTCTGCATCAGCGCCGCATGGAAATGGCCCGGGTCAAGGATGATCAGGCCTGCACGATCCTTTTTCAAGTTTTCTTTATTTTGATTCTGACATCCTGCAAAAACAGTCGCTAAAAGGGATAAGACAATCAGCCTGCTCTTCATTACAAATTGTATTCAGGTTTCCAGTATTGTGTCGTACCTGTATCCGCCGCAGCGTTGCCCATGTGAATGGCAATAGATGTATCTTTCGATACCAGAACGTTAGAAACCGGCTCTTTTTTATTCTTTACACAATCTACAAAGGCTTCGAGCGAGTAGATCGTTGGCTCGAGCGTTTTTTCGAACGTCAGCTCCTGCGCGGATGTCGGGATAGCGGCCACTGTTGCGCCCGTCACGCCGTCAACTGTTGCCCGTCTGCGCGAGGCTGATTCGGGATAGAGCATGGCTTTGGTGCGTTGAATATCAATCGTTCCTTTATCGCCAAGGATCCTGATACTGTATGAGTTATAAGCATTCGACAGAACGGAGCCCACTTTCATGGTCATTCCGTTGTTGTATTCGTAAATGGTCTGGATATTATCGTAGGTGTCTCTGCCATCTTTCCAGAAGTTAATGCTTCCCAACCCGGTAACTTTGTTGGGCCTTGCACCAAATACATAATGCATGGCATCAATTTCATGCGCACAAAGCTCAGATAAAGGTCCGCCGCAATATTCCCTGTACATCCTCCAGTTGATAAGGCGTTCCATTTTAGGATCGTTGTTTGGCTGGCGCCAGTTAGAATTCTGGTTGTACTGGCAAACCACATCGGTCACTTTTCCAACCCACCCTTTATCAATAGCTTCTTTTACTTTTTGATAAAGGCCGTAATAGCGGTATTGAAATCCAATTTGTACTATCAGGTCACTGGCCTGCACCTTTTTAGTAAAGTCGAGTGCCTGCGGGATACTGTAGGCCATTGACTTTTCCAGATAGATATGTTTGCCTGCGGCAAGGGCATCAATAGCGATCGGATAATGTAAAAACAAGGGAACCGCGATGATCACCGCGTCCAGTGTTTTATCCTCCAGCAGCTTTCTGTGATCGGTATAGGCCTTTGCACCGGGGATGGCTAACTTCATACCATTGGCGAGGTGCTCGGGGATAATGTCGCAGCAGGCTGCAAGCTCTATCCCTTTTACATCTTTTAAAGTTGCCGCAACGCCTGTGCCGCGCGATCCCGTGCCAATCATGCCCACGCGGATAACATCTGATTGCACACCTGCCCTACCTATTGAAGGAAAGCCAAAGGCCGCCACACCACCCAAAGCTATAGCTCCGGTTGATACAAATTGTCTTCTTGAAATATCGTTCTTACTCATAATTTATGTTTTTCTGAAAGCCAGTGGCTCTCATTTACTTGCTTTTTTTAACGTATCTGCAATACTTACCGGCGTTCCACCTTTACGTTTGCTTTCATCAGAAGCTGCCATGAACGCATAGATCTCCAGCGTTTCCTCCGCACTTACCGGCGATTTTCCGGTTTCAAAGAAGTTGATGATCTGGACGAGCAAAGGCCTGATGCTGGTGGTAATTTTCATCGGGATCGTAGCCTTTTCAGCAAAGACGATTCCACCGTAATCATGCGTGCCTGTGCGTGTGCCGCGGAAGGTGCCGATCCGGTTATCGTTCCATGTTCCTATAACAATGTCTGTATCTGCGGTGGAGGTGCGCGTAACCTGTTTGCAGCCGGCTCCCATCACGGTGTATAACATCTCAACTCCGTGCATTCCATACCAGAAGAGGTCGGCGTGGGTTTTTTCGAGGGTGGCCGGGGAATAGGTGTCCGCGCCTAAGATCTTTCCAATTTTGTCAGGACCGAGGTCTTTCATATTCTCGATATACCGCATCGACGAAGATGAAAAAACAGGTGTATTATATTGCCTGGCAGCTGCATAGATGGCTACCGCGTCGGGAAGATATGCAGCAAGGGGCTTGTCGATAAATACCGGTTTACCAGCCTTAAACACAGGCAGAACCTGTTCCAGATGGAGCCTGCCGTCATTGGTATTCAGCATCACAACATCCACTTTACTTAGTAAGTCGGCTATTGAACTAACGATCTCCACACCCATTGCCTGCACCTGTTTCGTGTATTCGGGGATCCTGCTTACACTTGATTCGATATCATTACTTCCTTTGGGATAGGCTGCCACCACTTTATAGCCCTTGAATTCAGCATCCGGCGAGGCTGCGTTGAGCAGTTTGGTTATCTGCGGACTGTGAGAAACATCCAACCCGATAATACCCACACGTGTGCCCGACGCCATTTTTCGCTTGTCAGGAAACAAGTTCCCGGCAAAGGTATTTGACACCTGAAGCCCAAGGCCTGCCAAAGCTGCGGTCTTAATAAAGCGTCGGCGGTTGTGGTGTGGAATCATATCGTAATTTATGTTTTTTAATTTCTATTGCAAAACCGTGTACGTAAACGAAAATAAAAATTTTAATCATAAAAAAACCACGCAAAGCCTTCATTCCGCGTGGTTTCTATGCACATTGTATATAAAATAAGTCTGTTTAGTTCTTATAGAACTGATAGTTTTCTTTTGTAATAATATCGATAGGCATAAAATAGATCTTTTCTATTGGTGAAATATGTACAAGAGAGTTATACAAGGTCATGATCCCCCGGTAACCTTGTTCCTGAGGCTTTTGGCAGATCAGAAAATCTATTGTACCCTTTTTCAGGAATTCGATATTCTTTTCAATGAAGTCGTACCCAACAACGATCACGTCTTTTATACCGGATTCCTCAAGAAATTGGGCAACGTAAAATACACGGGAATTGGTTACAAATATCGCTTTGGCTTTGGTCTCTTTAAGCACTTTAGATAGGTCTTCTTTAACTGATTTATAATCGTTTTGCCTGATCTCTGCTTTTACTATATTAACTTTCTTAGTTTGATCTCCAAAATACGCACGGAAACCCTCTTCCTTCCTCAATAAGTGATGCCTGTTGTCGATTTCTTTTGAGATGTTTATTAGTATGATATTATCATTGTCGGAAACCAGGTAATTGATGAGATGAGCACTCAGGTAGCCGCTATGAAAAAGATCAGGACCGATATAACAAAGACTATGCTTATCCGGAATGTCAGAATTTATGAAAATATAAGGTACACCTAACTCATCAAGGCTGCTTACAAATGAGATAGACTCTTCAATAAATGATGGAGCAAGAATAACTGCATCGTAATTTCCATCAAGGATTTCTTTAGCACATTTAACAAAACTGGCCTTATCGTTCTGATTAAAAAAGTATTTGTCAACCTTAATACCGTAACGCTTCACCACTTTTTCGGCCGAATTTATGCCGTTAAGGGGGGCCTGCCAGAAATCAGTTTCGTTAGAAACCATCGGAATGAATGTCGCAAATTTTAGTACATTTTTAGAGGCCAGCCTGCGGGCGAATATATTCGGCTCGTAATTGAATTCCTTTATAATGGCGTTGATCTTATCCTTGGTGGCTTCAGATACACCGGTCCGGTTATGAATAACACGATCAACAGTTGCTATCGAAACATTTGCTTTTTTGGCTATTTCCTTGATCCCGAATGATTCTAACTCGTCACTCTTTTTTGCGGCATGTTTCTTCATGATAGATAGCAGCTGGTATTATCTCTTAATATTTACATACAATAATAGAAAATTATAAAATGATTTCACCGATTTCTATAGGATTACACAGATAGTGATAGGATTACACGGATTATTAGGGCATTACACGGATTAAAGGTTTCACCGATTACTTTTTGGGATTGCACAGATTAAAGGTTCACCGATTTTCACAGATTAAGGGATTACACAGATTAAAGGATTACCCAGATATGGCGTAATCAAGGATCGGTGTAATCAATAAATCAGTGTAATCATGCGCGCAGCGAATCTTTCCGCGTCAGCGTATTTTCCGCGCAAGCGTAATTCGACCAGATGTTGTAATTCGCCTTAAAATCCGTGAATTATCCGCGCAAGCGTAATTTACCTTCGATGTAGCCGGTAAATCGGTGTAATCAATAAATCAGTGTAATCATGCGCGCAGCGAATCTTTCCGCGTCAGCGTATTTTCCGCGCAAGCGTAATTCGACCAGATGTTGTAATTCCCTTAAAATCCGTGAATTATCCGCGTCAGCGTAATCTACCTTCGATGTAGCCGGCAAATCGGTGTAATCATTAAATCGGTGTAATTATCCGCGCAAGCGTACGCGTCAGCGTAATCATCCGCGCAAGCGTAATCATTCGCCCGAAATCAAGTTAATCAACTTCCTGCTATACCCAATTCCAATCCCCGAAGCTCAGCCAGCCCTCTCAACCTTCCAATCGCCGAATAACCCGGATTAGTCTTCTTCTTAAGATCATCAAGCATCTGGTGCCCGTGGTCGGGCCGCATCGGGATATTCACCTTCCGGGATTGCATCACCGCAATAACCTCTTTTACAACCGAATACATATCCACATCACCCTCCAGATGGTTGTCTTCATAGAAATCGCCGAATTCATTTCTTCTGGTGCTTCTTAAGTGAAGGAAATTAATGCGCTCTCCAAAACGTCTTACCATTGCCGGCAGGTCATTATCAGCGCGCACGCCGAAAGAACCGGTGCAAAAGCATAATCCATTGTTCAAAGAGGGTACCGCATCAAAAAGGGCCTGCACATCTTCTGCGGTGCTCACCACCCGCGGGAGGCCAAGAATACTGTATGGAGGGTCATCCGGATGGATCACCATGTTAACACCGTGCTGATCTGCCACGGGCATTATCTCGCTCAGAAAATAGATCAAATTCTGCTGAAGCCTTGTGCGGTCTATTCCTTTATAAGCGTCCAGTGCCTGCTGGAACTGTTCAAGTGTAAAGCTCTCTTCGCTTCCGGGTAAACCGGCAATAATGTTGCGCTGTAAAAGTAATTTTTCGTCATCGCTCATTTCAGCAAATCGCAATTTCGCACGCTCAATTTCTTCCGGCGAGTAATCCGCCTCTGCACCTTTGCGCTTCAGCAGAAACAAATCAAATGCAATAAACGCTGCTTTTTCAAAACGAAGCGCCTTTGAGCCATCCCCAACAGTATAGCTTAGATCGGTACGGGTCCAGTCGAGTACCGGCATAAAATTATAGGTAATGATCTTCACACCACATGTGCCCAGGTTGGCTATCGACTGCTTGTAATTTTCAATGTAAGTTTTGAATCCCTCAGCCTGTGTTTTAATGGCCTCGTGAACAGGCACGCTTTCAACAACATTCCAGATCATGCCGGCTTCTTTTACCAGATCCTGACGTTTTTTAATTTCTTCAACGGCCCAAACTGTGCCATTGGGAATGTGGTGCAATGCAGTAACGATTCCGGTACATCCCGCCTGACGGATATCTACCAAGGAAACCGGATCATTCGGACCATACCAGCGCATAGTCTGTACCATTTTATACATACCGGACGCCATTATACCCCTCCAAAAATTGAAAACCCACCATCAACGCAAATCATCGCGCCGGTTACAAACTTAGAAGCGTCGCTTAAAAGCCAAACAATAGCGCCCTTCAATTCATCAGGATTGCCAAAACGTTTAAAAGGTGTTTGGTTAATGGCTAAGCTTCCCCGTTCGGTATATCCACCATCAGGAGTCGTCAATAAATTTCTGTTCTGTTCAGTGATAAAGAAACCCGGCGCGAGGGCATTCATGCGGATCTTATCGCCATAACGCCTTGCCACCTCTACGGCAAACCATTGATTATAACAGTCCACCGCCGCTTTCCCCATGTTATAACCTAACACACGTGTAATAGCACGCTTGGAATTCATCGACGAAATATTGACGATGCTTCCGGTTCCTGAGGTTTTTACAATAGCCTCGCCAAAAACCTGTGTTGGAATTAATGTTCCCCAAAGGTTCAGATCCATCACCTGCTTCATCCCTTCCATATTGATCTTAAAGATATCCTGATCAGGCATTAAAACACCTGCAGGCATATTTCCACCTGCACCATTTATCAAACCATCGATCTTCCCAAATTCTTTCAGCACTTTATCTTTAGCGGCTGTCAGCTGACCCTCATTCAACACGTCGGCTACCAATGCGATGGCCTTTCCCCCATTTTTCTGAATTTCCTCAGCACGCTGATTGGCCACCTCTTCATTCCTCCCCAAAATACCAACCGCACCGCCTGCTTCGACGATAGCGTCGATAAATGATTTCCCTAAAATGCCTGTGGCGCCGGTAACCACGATTACCTTGCCTTCAAGCGAAAAGTTATTATCCATGTTAGTGTAGAATTGAATGTGACAAGTTATCTCTTTTTTGATAAACGTGCATAAAGCCCGTACATTTTGTTCCGCTGCATATCTGTTTCAGCCTGCAGCTCAGACAAGTAGTAATAGCCTTTATTAGCCTCAATGAAGCGCTTCTGCAGTGCGGCTGAAGCAGCCATGATCTCGCTCAGGGTTTTTGCGGCAACTTCTTTTTTATCCGCCGTAAAACTTTCCGAATTAACCTGGGCCTCAAGATTCTGAAAGGCTACATACTGGGTTCTGATACCTGACATTAGTTTATAATGTTCGTATTCTGTCTTGTTTTTTAATGGTACCAGGCTATTGAAGACTTTTTCATTCTTTCTGACCGTATCCAGCAGCTGGGACATGGTCATATTCGCCGGCCTAAGTGTGCCGTCACGGATCTCGTTCGGAGCAGATTTAAGTGCGCCCCAAAACTGCGCAGCCTGCGCTTTTGTAAAGCCATATGTATCCTGTGCGTATTGAAGAACAAATTCATTTACATCCAGGGCCTGCTGCTGATTAATGGCCTTTACAAATGCTTCATATAAGATATTAAATCCCGGTAAGGGATATACTCTCCTGATCGCATACAGATCCACGATCGACGCTTCAGAATCATAAAGTGATGAGTAAATACCTGATGTTGACCAGGATGTCATTACAATTCCCTTATAGCCGAGCTGGCGTGATGCCGGTACGAAATCGCGGATATTATTAAAATGTTTCTCCCATTGGGTTAAATAATAATTATCAGGACTGCTTCTCAATGAAGGTGATCCCCAGATCTCAAACCCTGTTGCCATCAGCTTGGAGTGATCCCCAAACCGGTTCATTTCCCAGCCATAATTCCAGTCGATGAAAATTGTTTCTTTAGGCAGTAATTTCAGTGCATCAGGATATTTTAAAGCAATATCTGCCCAAATAATCGGACGTTTCCCAAGCTTTATCACGATATCGCAAAGCATTTTAATATGGTCGATGTAAAGCTTTGAAAGCCCTTCAGTCTCTGCTTTCTTCTTACAGATCGGGCAGTGGCCGAGAAGATATGTCTCATCACCACCAATGTGGATGTATTTTGAAGGATGTGTGGCTGCCAGCTCAGTAAAAAGATCCGTAAATAATGCACGATCAAGATCCGGCTGCGAAGGGCATACCTGTGAAAAGTCTTTCTGATCTTCTCTCAACTTGCTGTACCTGTTATTCCGGAGAATATATTCAACATGCCCGAAGCTCTGCTGAAGCGGAATGACATCTATTCCCAATCCCGAGCAATAGCTGATAAAATCCTTTATTTCGGCCGGAGTGTAGGCATACCTGTTTGAAATCATCGGGTGTTTCTGAAACGGGTAAGTTGCCTCGTATTCCATGATCAGCGTATTCATACCCGATTTTTTAAGCTTTGCAGCGAAGGCCTTCAGCGCCGGCATGGTCATCACCTGGATCCTGAGATCTATGTGAAAACCCTTTACGGGGAAGTTGTTTGTGATCGATGAGCTTTGCGCGAACGCGGAACTGTACAGCATCGTAACAGCACAAATGGCCATCATGCATACTCTCAATAATTTTAAAGTCGTTTTCATAGTTTAATAGCTTAGTTAAGCTGAGAAGCACCCTGCTCATCAGTGAATAAAATGGCATGCGGATGGTTTCTTAGTATCGTTGATGGATAGGTTTCGCTAATTTCAGAATTGATAGTGTGATAGATGGCGTCCGCTTTTTTCGGGCCCGGCACAATCGCAAAGGCATATTCAGATTTGAAGAGCGCCGGCATGGTGATGGTCAGCGCATAGACCGGCACATCCGCTACCGTTTCAAAACATTCATCGTTCACCTGCTGAATGCGGCATTTTTCGTCAAGATCAACCACTTTTACGATTTCCGGATCTTTAAAGTCGGCCACATGCGGGTCATTGAACGCCAGGTGTGTGTTTTCACCGATCCCGAGGATCACAATGTCTGTAGGGTATTTGGTCAGCAGATCAGAATATCTTTTACATTCCGCCGCAGGATCTGCATTTCCATCCAGGTAATGTGCTGAACGGACGGCAACATCGTTAAATAGGCGCTGTCTGAGGAATTCACCAAAGCCCTGCGGCGCGTCTGAAGGCAATCCTACATACTCATCCATGTGGAATGCATTGATCCGGCTCCAGTCGATATCCTTTTTCTTTATTTCGGACAAAAACTCGTTTTGGGATGGTGCTGAGGCGAAAATTATATTCAGATATTCTTTAGTTTGCATAAGCTCAGTGATCTTAGCATACACTATATCGGCCGCAGCCGCACCCATTAAAGCCCTGTTTTCATATATTTTAACGGTCAGCTTGTCTTTGTTGATCTCTCTCATTTTCAATTATTGTAGTATAAAATTAGTCTTTCCTTTATCGATCCGGATCGTAATGGTTTTTGCTTTTGAATCGTATTTGAATGCTTTCGTTGCTGTACCGTTAAGAACTACCTGCGCCGGTTGTTTTGCTGCTGATATCACCATTGTTGACGGCGTATCTGCCTGAACTTCTATATCTGTGGCTGATCCTGATACTGAAACCGAGCAAATTACCGGTACTGTGCTCTTTACCGCCAGTCCGTTTCCTGAAAAATTGCTCCCTTCAAAATAGGCCCGCGCCAGTTTGCCTGCATTATTAAAAGAAGCGGTGAACCGTTTGGCATCTGTTGTAAATCCCTCCACAGCGGCTTCCGCGTCAATTGCTATGCGAAACATTCCCAAATCTGAAGCGCCCGCCCTGGTCACTCTCGCGCCAAGCCATCCCCTGGCCTCAACGCGCGTACTAACAGGTCTTTGGCCATAATCTGCTCCCGATGGCTTCGCTTCAGGCATAAGCACTGCAAGAAAGTTGGTCTCAGTCACATTTGGCTTGCTTGAAAGTGTAGCGAAGCTTTCATTGTCTTCATTTTTATCCCGGATAGTACCCGACGCAAGATCCGGGGAGATCACATCCATTGTTAAGCGTGCGTTTGGCCTCTCGATGCTGAGGCGCGGACTAGTGTAAGCAATTGACCGTTTATTGCCCGCATTTTGGGCCGCGTGGAAGAGCCAGCTGAAAGTATTCCCTTTTGGGGATTTACTTTTTACATGATCCAACAGGAACAGGGGCCCTGATTTGGTGTAAAGCATCGTACGGGTGTAGGTGTCGAGCTTGTTCTTATAAACAATGGCGAGGTCGGTTTCCAGCGCGTCGGCGTTTTTTCCCGCAAAGGCTGTGGTCATTTTTGGCCAGTCGCGCAGGGCAGCAACCCCATTATCATAATCTGCAGGTGTCTGACTTTCAGGGTCATTATCCACGATCATTACATTGTGAGCGATCGCCTGTGCATTGTAAACCAGATAATCGAGATCATAATATCCGCCCTCGCCCCTACCCGGGTCTGTGAGCAGTGTTTCGCCATTCGTCATGATCTGAATACTGCCCTGATCGTAGTGGTAATGGTTGGAGTGGGGACCTGTATGCGTCATTATAATGGTGGATGCATCATCCCATCCTGAGCGGATTACCATGCCGTGTGAATCATATACATGAGATAGCGGAAGGCTTTCGCGCGTGGTTGGGGTGATATTATCCCGGTACCAGAGATAGCCAAAATACCCGCCGTTTCCTGCATCCCAAAAAGGCTTCACATAATTATAAAGCAGCGGATTGCCCAGCTTATAGACCAGCCACTCTGAATGCAATTGATTTCCCAATGGCGCCACTTCCCCGTCAGGTCCGCTTGCATCACCATAATCCTGCATACGTCCGCTTGAATGGCTTGCATGAACAATGTATTTATAGAAGCTTTTGAAGCTTGTGTTAGAATAATAATCGATGCCAAAATTGCGGTCGAGCGCGGCAATAAATTCTACCACAGCCCTCGAAGCCATGTTCATATAATCGCTTTTAGGCTCATTATAACCACCATCCTCATAATAAGTCCTGTCAATGAACTCTTTGGTCTTGGTGATCAGGCCTGAGAGGTAAGGCTCGAGGTAAGGGTTGCCGGGGTCTTCGCCATAGATTGCCACCGCCGCAACGCCATAACCTGCAACCATCATGGCAATGTGGTTGGTGTTATTGGAGGGCATCCTGTTCATCTCCACCATATCACGATGGAAATTCTTCAATCCCTTGTCCATAATGGCGTTACGAACATATTTACGCTCATCATCGGTCAACAGATCGTGCAGCATATCATAGCCATAACCCGCATTTTTAACCACATCCCCTACCTGCCAGTAAGTCCAGAACTGGTGATTCTGCATCCAGGCATTGTTCCATGTCGAGAATGAGCAAAGCTTTAATAAGGCTTTTTTAGCCTGCTGGCCTGAAGCTGTATCGCCTGTAAATGCGTAGCGGAAGCTGCCTTCACGGATCACAGCCCCGAGTGCTGTCATTCTGCTATTCCAGCCCGCCGACTGTGCGCCGCCCGGTGAGAACTGGCCGCCTGTTAATGCCTCAAACGTATTATCCCCGCCTTCCTGAATCGCGTCAATGTTAACGGATTTAAAATTATTGTTTTGCATGGCCCGCCCGAGGATGCGTTTGGCTACCGGCGACTGCTCACTAGCTATTCTTTTCTGAAGCTCGTCTTTAGAGAAAAATAAGCGGGGGTAAGAATTAACACGGTTTCCCTCCATTAAAAACCGGAGCGCCCATTTTACTTCCGTGCCCTGAGCGGTTGCCCCTGTGAGCCTGATCTCCCATTGGCCGCGCGCATCTGCATTTGCAATCTTATAAATAGCATCATTGACCCACTCTGTTCCTTTTTTTGTAAAGCTGATATTGTCTTTCAGGATTTTTCCGTTCCCGTCGACAAGTGTGCCCGTTACTTTTTCGAGATCGATATTCCCTTCCGGGGATGTGCTTAACGCGATATTATCCCCATAGATAAAATGCTTATTCAAAATCGAAATATTGAACTTGTCGAAGTTAAAAGAGCCGGGTGATTTACCTTCGAACTGCCGCTGTCTCTCTCCGTTTATCGAAAAATCATCGATCAGGATGGTATAGGTGTTCAGATAATAAACAACAGGATAGCTTCCTTTAATCGTAACTACCTGTAAATGCTCGCCGGCAGGCACCGGCTGCCCGTTCGCTTTAAAATCCGCGGCAGCCAGATCCAGCTCAATCCATTTATTGGCCTCCGGATTGTTAACAGTATAAAAATATCGCTTACCTTCAAAAGAGCCTAAGGAGAGCTCAAGCGTACCAGCATTGCGGTCGCTATGGAAGTAAACCGCCACCTTAAGCCTGGTAGCAGCGGTGGACCAAAGATTAATCTGTTTTGTAAATCCGTGAGCCAATTCCAGGGTCTGGTTGGCTTTAACAGGCCTTGCTAGGGCAAACTTACTGTTATTATGAGTTGGCGTTGTGCGGGCATAATACAGCGCATCGTAGCCGTCATCCTGCTGATATGGATAAGGTTCCCATGCAAAAAGCTCGCCCGTTTCAAAATTATCGGATAAGGTATAAGGAATTTTATCGACAGGTTTTTGGGCCTGCGCAACCGCTGTTATAAATACAATTGTTAAAATAATGAGAGCGATCTTCTTCATAATCCGTGCTGGTCTTTTATTGATTATTTCTCTTTCACTTCGTATCCCAGCACTTTTACTGCGGGCGGATTATTATACTTAACCGACTCATCCTCAACATATTTCACAAAATCTTCTTCATTGTTATTGACGCTCCCGAATGCCCAGCCATCCACGACCATATATTCATAAGAATGATCTGCCGTTACCGGGATCCGGAAAAGGTGATTCCCGCCGTTGCTTTTTACTGCTGCGTATTCAGGTTTATATTTATTCTTAAACACAATGCCCAGCCCTTCCCATGGTACGGTCAAGCCCGCATCTCCGATATCCTCATCCGGGATCCGTACCACCACATCTTTTCCCATAGAAATGGCATAACCATCTTTATTAATGGATTTATATTCCTTCATCATTTTCCTTATCCCCGCACCGAACATCACATCAGAAGATTGCGGCAGGAATTTGGTGAATTTCACTTCCACGTTGGCCCACGACTTATGTGCCACAACAGAATAATATTGTTCAAGCTCATAAACCCCATTGCCGGTATCCCAGTTTAGTGTGGTAGCCTTGATCATGCTGCGCAACGGGCCGTTGTATACCACATCATAAGAAAAACGTGAATCTTTAAGCGGACCTTTTCCTTTATTGGGAGAATAGTATGCGCGTGAGGGATTCTCAGCGGATGCACCGTTCTCAAAAATGCACATCGTTCCGGCACCAAAAGTCTGGCCCACAGTCATGATATCGCTTCCCATTTCCGGTGGCATATAATATCCGGATTTATTAGTTGAATACTCGTAATAGGCGGTCAGCATCGGCGCACGTTTTCCATGCATATCCAGGCCGTGCGGAAACCATAATTTCCAACCGATATCTTCTGTTTCTATAAACGGAACGGTGTGGCGACCATAATTGCCTATCGCCCCATGAACATGATGCTCATAAAGGCCCCGCTCATACGGATCGATGTAAATGTAGAACCTGCGTGATTCTTTAGGGGCCAGATCCGCCAGGAAAAAGATCTCATCCCAGATACCATCCTTGTCGAGATCATCCACCTGAAGGGCAATGGCGTGGCCATTTGTCTCTTTCCGCATCAGATAGCCACCAATTTTCTTCATTTGCTCTGCCGTGGGCTCAGGATTTGGCGTGGCCTTTGGATCAACAATGGCAATCCATTTTTCGTCAATATTCTGAACAGGCAGCTGATCACGTCGGATCACAATTGGCTGATCCTTGAGCGTCATATTTAAAGGATTGGTAATTGTGATTCCAATTCTTCTTTTAGGATTATTGTTAGCCCCTTCCGTATACCATCCATCAGTTGTTTGTGCATGTAAAATACCCCCACAAACCAGGAATAAAAAAACAATGATGAATGATTTTTTTATCATGATCCTGGATTAAGCTGTAACTGATGAGCGATTTTTATCATAAACCACCCTGCCTCCGATTATTGTCTTTTCAATAGTAATACGTTCATCAAAAATAACGATGTCTGCATCCTTTCCAGGTACCAGAGAGCCTTTGGTATCGCCCAATCCCAAAATACTTGCCGGGGTGCGGGTCGCCATTTTAACTGCTTCGATCAGAGGAACTTCCGCAAGGTCGATCATGGTACGCACGAGCCTGTCGGCCGTCGCCACACTGCCCGCAAAAGAAGTGCGATCCGGAAGCTTGGCCACCCCATCTTCAACGATCACTTTTAATCCGTTGCGCAGGCTTCCCAGAATGCTTTCGCCCGGAGGCATCCCGGCCGCACGCATCGAATCAGTAATTAACGCAATTCGGTCAGGCCCCTTAATTTTATAGATCAGCTTCAATAATGGTGCAGGAAGATGGATGCCATCAGCGATGATCTCCACGTCCATTTCATCGATCAGGTAAGCCGTTTCAATAACCCCCGCATACCGGAAACAATTGCGACGGGATACACCCGACATACATGAATAAAAATGTGTTGCAAGGGAATAGCCGCTTTCAAAAGCCACCAGCGCCTCTTCGTAAATAGCGTCGGTATGTGCCATGGCTACCAGAATTCCTTTTGATTTAAGGTGCTGACCAAATTCGATCGCACCTTTCAGCTCAGGTGCGGCGCTCCAGCGCTTAATATCTGAAGAGCGGGATAAAATTTCTTTATATTCTGCAGGGTCAGGATCACGGATGTAGCGTGGGTCCTGGGCCCCGCGCTGGGTCATCGCAAAATAAGGCCCTTCCAGGTGCATGCCCAGGAACTGCGCACCATTAATATTTTTCTTATTGGCCGATTTATAAAGATCCAGTGTTTCAAAAAGGTCTTCTTTCTCACTGGTAAGGGTGGTCGGCATCATACCCGTAGTCCCGTACATCGCATGTGTTTCGGCAATCTTCAGAAAAGCCTCCTCGGTACCATCCATAAAATCATGTCCGCCCCCGCCGTGAATGTGCAGATCGATAAATCCCGGTGCCACGTATTTCCCTTTTGCATCAATCACTTCGGCATCACTAAAGTCAGGATTTCCCTGTTCCACCGCTGTGATCACGCCATCCGTAACCAGCACTGTCCCCCCCTCAATTATCCTGTATGGGGTAATAATACGTGCATTATGTATTTTTAATTTATTAAGAGCCATTTTATATTAATATGCGACAAATATATACAATTAAGTAATTGTGTGCGTACCCGACGTATCTTTTGCAATAATTTCAAAACGCTGTTCAACATTTAAAATTAGTCAATCAGATTATAAATCCGGCATTTGATTTCTTTTCAGTTAAACTTCAGTGCTTATCGATCAATTTATAAAATCCTGCCGTTGCCGTATCCCTAACCGCTCCATCAGGCTTGTGATAAATAATATATGCCTGCATTTCCGGATGCTTTTTCAGGAACGAAAATGCCCCCTTCAGCCCCATCCCCATCAGGGCATTATCATATCCGTCTGAAGACATCGCATCCTGCGATATAAGCGACACGCTGATCATCTCGTTTTGAATTGGATAGCCCGTGCGCGGATCCATCAAATGCGAGATCTTCTTATTCTCAAGCTGTGTATATTTTCTGTAATTTCCGGAAGTGGTTATCGCACCCTTATCCATCCGAACCACAGTCTGGATCACCGGATCGCTGAAGCTGTTTTCAGCAGGACTTTCAATTCCGACCGCAAATTTATCCCCGGCTGGGTACCTCAGGCCTTTAACCCTGATCTCTCCCCCTATCTCTACCATGAAGCTTTGGATCTTCTTCTGCTCCAGGACTCGCGCCAGCACATCCACGCTGTAGCCCTGCGCAATCCCGTTGACATCAATCTTAACACATGGATTTGATTTTATTAGTTTATTACCCTCAATTCGCAGCTTAGATGAGCCCACGCATTGTAGTATGGAGCGGATAGCCGCAGCATCGGGCAAAGCAGAGACCTTAGCGGTTCCAAATCCCCAGGCCCTGACCAGCGGAAAAACAGTAATATCGGAGATTCCACCCGTTTCTTTATAGATCCGAAGCGATTTCTCAACTACAAATTTCAAGTGTTTATCCATTTCGACACCCGATTGAGAATCATTAAACCGGCTGATCAGAGAATACGGCTTATAAATAGAAAGCGAGCTATCAATTTTATCCAGAATTGCATCTATTTCGCGCTTGGAAATCAGCTCTTTATCACTATAATAGGTAATATGATAGGTGGTTCCCTGCGCAGCGCCTTCAACATGAAAAGCCCGAATTTCAGGCTGCACCCAAAACATGCCAAAAAATGCGATCAGAAGAATAATTAACTTCACTGCTTTACCATTTTTTTACCCGGTAGCCGTGGAAAGCATAGAAGATCAGGTATAAATAACATGGAAACAATACCCAATAAGCCTCGCGTACGTTATATACATCTGCAAAATGGCCATAAACAAGAGGCATAATCCCGTTTCCGCAAAGGCCCATTACCATTAGCGAAGCACCCACCTTGGTGAATTTACCCAGGCCATTCATCCCGTGTGCCCATAAACCGGGCCATACCATTGAATTCGCGAGTCCCAAAAGAACTACAAACCAGATGGAGATATCGGCAGTAAAGCCGCCAAACCGAACTGTGCCGGAAGCAAATACGATCAGTAATGTGAGGACAAGCCCAAGGACAGTACAAATTTTCAGAACATTACCCTGACTGACAAATTTGGGAATGAAAATAATACCTAAGATATAACCTGTTACCGTTGCTCCGAGCGTATAAGAAACAAACCATTTGGCTTCGGGAAGAAAAACATTCATCGAAGCGGCATAACTAATAATAGTATCGATCGCTATAATTTGCGTCCCGATATGCAGAAAGATGCCTATAGCGCCAAGGATTAAATGCGGAAACTGAAGAATGCTGGTTTTCCCTGAATTGGTGGCCGCAACATCATCACTTTCATCTCCCAGGTCGATCTCCGGTAAGGGTGAATACCGGATCATCAATCCCAAAGCAAAAAGAACCACCCCAACACAGGCATAAGGCACCATTACCCGGTGGATGAGCTCCGTTAGAACTACCGCTTTTTCAGCATCAGCCATCAGCGGGATCTGCTTAAATAATTCGGCATCTGTGGTCCTTAATATCACTGCGGAAAATATCAGCGGCGCAATTACCCCGGCACCCTTATTACAGATCCCCACAATACTGATCCTTTGTGCTGCCCGCTCCTGAGGGCCTAAGATGGTGATGTATGGATTGGCGGCAGTCTGCAGCAGTGCAAGTCCGGCACCAATAGAAAATAAACCAAGCAAAAACACTTCATAAAGACCTGACAAGGCTGCCGGTACAAAGATGATGGCACCAACCGACATCGTCCATAAACCGATCATCATGCCTTTTTTAAAACCCACTTTTCTAAGTAAAACCGATGAGGGGATAGGAAAAAGAAGATATGAGATATAAAAAGCGAATGTTACCAGATACGACTTAAAATGAGTCAACTGAAAGGCAATTTTAAAATATGGAATAAGGATCCCATTTACCCAGGATGTAAATCCGAAAATAAAGAACAGCGATGCAATAATAATAATACCCGTTGTAGTATCACGCTTGCTTAAAGAACCCATTTTTACTGTTGCTGCATCCTGTGCCATAATTTTCTGCTTATAAGTTTATTAGTCTACGTGTTAATGTGTACGTACCCGAAAGTATTAATAATATTCAACATATTACAAAAAATATCGCGATTTTCAATATTCCGCGTAAATCACATTGCTGAATATTATCTGTGTAAATAGCCTGTTAATCACCACCGGGGATAGTAAAATATAATATATTTGTTAAAACTAATTGCCGGACAACCACATTGGTCAAGACATACTTTTATAAAAACTGGATCACCATATTCTGGTTCCTCCTCACTGCTATATGTATCTGGCAGGGCTTCAGGAATACAAGTAACAATTACCTGATCTATAAATATGTTTTTGTCCATCTCAGAGAGCTGAAAAATCTGTATCTGGATTACCCTGAGGCTTATAACGACAGTAATCACTACGGACCGGTTTTCGCTTATCTTATTGCCCCTTTTACGGTCTTTCCTGATAAACTCGCTAACGGGCTATGGATTCTGACAAATTCGCTTGTTCTCTATTTTGCGATCTTAAAACTACCTATCGAACCCAAGGCGCGGATCTTTATCATTTTTCTTTGTGCCCAGGAGCTGATGACAACATTGCGGGGCTCGCAGTTTAATCCTATGCTGACGGCCCTGATCCTCATGACATTCTGCTTCATCGAAAACCGGAAAGAACCGTGGGCAGCTTTTTGCATCATGCTTGGAACCTTCGTAAAGCTATATGGCATCGTGGGACTTGCGTTTTTCTTTTTTGTGAAGAATAAGCCCAAATTCATTCTCTGGCTGGTGCTTTGGGCCATTGTTATGTTTGTGTTGCCTATGGCTATCTCCTCACCCGAATTTGTGATAGCCACCTATGGCGATTGGTACCAGTCGCTGGCCCATAAAAACGATCTCAACACGGCATCGCTCATGCAGGATATTTCTGTCGGGGGACTGATAAGAAGGTGCTTTAACTATCCTGAGCTACCGGGCTTGTGGGTGTTGATCCCGGGAGTGCTGATCTATGGGCTATCTTTTTTAAACATCAAATACTATAAAGACCTGAGGTTCAGGCTGCTGATCTTATCCTCCACCCTGATGTTTCCGGTCTTGTTCAGCTCCAGCTCTGAATCGCCAACCTATATCATCGCGTTTGTTGGTGTGGCCATCTGGTTTATGATCCAGGAAAAACCCTATACGAAACTGGAATGGTCTTTACTTGTATTTGCGCTAATCCTGACCAGTCTCTCACCCTCAGACCTCTTCCCGAAATATATTAACCGTACATATGTTCAGCCTTATCACCTGAAAGCATTACCCTGTGTACTGATCTGGATCAAAGTAATTTATGATACCTTAACCATGAGCAAATATTCTCAGTTCAAACCAGTTGAAATTCAACCAACATGAAAATAAAACTCTCATTGCTCCTGCTGCTGTCTGTTGTGCAGTCAGGTTTTAGTCAGACACCAGCAAAAGGAATGCACACCTCAATTATGAGGTACGGTGGGCTGGACAGGAAGTACATGTATTATATCCCTGAAAGCTATAATCCGAAGTCTAAAACGCCGATCGTGTTTTTTATCCACGGGATGGGTGCTTCGGCACAGATCGCAGTAAATGTTGTGGGACCGCAGTTTAACGCCCGGGCTGAGCGCGATAAAGCCATTGTTATTTACCCTGATGCCTATATGAAGCATTGGAACGATATGCTGGGCGGAAGCTATCCGCTGACGGAAATGGTTGATGATGTGGGATATATCTCTTCCTTAATAGACATTTTCGTAAAGGATTTTAAAGCTGATCCGCGCAGGGTTTACATCTCGGGTAGCTCAAACGGCGGCATGATGACCTACCGCCTGAGCGTTGCCATACCGGAAAAGATCACGGCGATAGCGCCTTTTATTTCGGATATCAGTCCGAATGTAGCCGCCCAGTTCCCTAAAGCGCCGCCTTTACCTATTATTATGACTAATGGTACAGCAGACCCAACCATCAAGTGGGAAGGTGGGATTGTGAAAGTAACCGGCAATACAGAGCTTTTATCTACAGAAAAAAATGTTGAATACTGGAGGATCAGGAATGGGGCTAAAGCCGAGCCGGAAGTAACCGAGCTGGCGGATCTGGATCCGAATGATAAATCTACCGCTGTGAAATATGTCTATCAGGGCAAATATCCCGTTGTATTATATAAGATCGTTGGAGGCACCCATCAGCACCCTTCTATTAAACAGGGGGCAAAAGCCCTGGCCAACGGACAAAACGGAGATTATAATTCGTTTGAAACAGTATGGGATTTTATGACGGCCTATAAAAAATAGTGACCGTCAATTCCAGAATTTAATTTAGATTTAACAATTTGCAATAAACAATTTTAACGTAATAAACACTAAGACAGAACGATACATGAAGAGGGCAATTATTTTACTTGGCATCGGCGCCGCATTTATTCTCCACACGAGCGCAACATTACCTGAACACCGGAACATGCGGTTTGCTGTTGCAGATACAGCCGCAGATACAGAGACAAAAACCATTAATTTATTCAATTCGCTTTATGCGGGATACCTCAAGCAGCCTGAGGCTAAAAAAGAGGCTTATCTTACTGAATCCAAGAATAAAATTGAGAATTACATTAAAGACGATTTGAAACATGAGATTGTTGAATGGCAGGCGACCGTGTTGCGGAATGAGCCGCAGGAGCATGCAGTCTCTGAAGTTGAGCTTTATATTCAGCTTCGTTCCAGAAATGATGTTAAGAGTCCGGAATTTAACTCATTTGTAATGCGCGCTTTTGTTAAAACATCAGATGTATATGTTACCCAACAGCTGGAAGATATCCGCGAAAAGGATACAGTACTTTTCAGCGGTACAATAGAACAATATAAAGACTATCCGGCCTGTGACTCCTATAGCGGAGCTAAAGAGGGTTTCCTGAACAACCCTGCGGTGTACATCAAGCTAAACGATATCATGAGGCTTAACAAATAAAAACCTGATCACCTAAACCTATCCAAAATGGCCATTTTAATCCTGCTGGTGTGCATTGCAGCACTGGTTTTACTTGTTACTGTAGGAAAGGTAAACCCTTTTCTGGCGCTTCTGATCATTGCCATCGTCACCGGGTGGGCGCTGGGTATTCCTTTAAACAAGGTTACAAAATCTGTTGAGAAAGGGATCGGGGATATTCTCGGCGGACTCATTATTATTATTTGCCTTGGGGCGATGCTGGGCAAGCTGATCGCAGAAAGCGGTGCCGCACAACGAATTGCGACGGTGTTAATGAATGCCGTTGGGGAGAAAAATGTGCAATGGGCGTTGATGATAACGGGTTTTATTATTGGGATCCCGCTTTTTTACAGCGTAGGATTTGTGCTGATGGTTCCCCTGATCTTTTCTGTGGTTTATAAATACAAGCTGCCGGCAGTATATATCGGGTTGCCGATGCTGGCCGCCCTTTCTGTTACCCACGGCTTTCTTCCTCCTCACCCCTCACCTTCTGCATTAGTGGTATTGTTTAACGCCAATATGGGAATTACGCTGATGTATGGTTTTGTGCTGGCTATCCCGGCAATTATTATCGCCGGACCGATCTTTTCTAAAACACTTAAAAATATCCCGTCACAGCCCTTAAAATCATTTGTGGCTGAAAATATTCCAGAAGACAAGCTCCCGGGTAAGGCCAATAGCTTTTTGACAGCACTTTTACCTGTTATCCTGCTGGCACTAACGGCTTTATATCCGTTCATCGTCACCGAAAAAACCACTCTCTCAACTTACATCGCTTTCTTCGGAGAGCCCTCTATTGTAATGATAATTGCTCTGATCGTTGGTACGTATACTCTTGGTATTCAGCAAAATAAAACGATATCGCAGGTGATGAATATCTACGGCGACGCTATTAAGGATGTTGCGATGATCGTTTTAATTGTCGCCGGCTCCGGTGCCCTCAAACAGGTATTGGTCGAAAGCGGCGTGAGTAATGAGATCGGGGCTTTGCTTCAGGGAATGAATATGCAGCCGTTATTTATGGGATGGCTGATAGCCGCTATTATCAGGGTTTGTATTGGCTCGGCCACAGTTGCCGGGCTCACAGCTGCCGGGATTATAAGTCCGATGATGATCAGCACCGGCGCAGACCCCAACCTGATGGTTCTTTCTATCGGTGCAGGAAGCCTGATGTTTTCGCATATCAATGACTCTGGTTTCTGGCTCTTCAAAGAGTACTTCAACCTCAGTGTAAAGGACACGATCCGTTCCTGGTCGATAATGGAATCCATCGTTTCCGTTGTAGGGCTGGTGGGTGTGCTATTGCTTAACCTTGTAATCTAATTCTGTTCAAAAATGGCCACAGGAAGCTGGTACGAGATCAGCAATATTGATTCACTTGATTCGCCCGCATTGGTATTTTATCCCGAGCGGATCACGGAAAATATAAAAATCCTTAGGGGGATGATTGACGATGTAAAGCGTCTTCGTCCGCACGTAAAGACCCATAAGACCAAAGAAGGTGCCCTGCTGATGATGGAGGCGGGCATCCATAAATTTAAATGTGCCACCATTGCCGAAGCGGAAATGCTGGGAATGTGCAAGGCGCCGGATGTCTTACTTGCCTATCAGCCGGTGGGGCCAAAAATAGCACGGTTCCTAAAACTCATTGAGCGTTACCCGCATACTAAGTTTTCATGCCTCGCCGATAGTTCCGAAGCGGCAAGGGAGATTTCGAATGCCGCGCAGGCAAATTCAGTTGTGGTACCGGTATATCTCGACCTGAACGTCGGGATGGGCCGTACGGGCATTTTGCCGGGTGATGATGCACTGCAGCTATATATCAACTGCACCATTTTGAAAGGAATTGATCCCGTGGGCTTGCATGCGTATGACGGGCATATTCATGATGAGTCGTATTCCGTACGTCAGCAGCGGGTTGATGAATATTTTCCTAAGCTGATTGATCTGCAGCAGAAGATCACTCAAAAAGGCTATCCTGAGCCAGTTATTGTGGCGGGCGGCACTCCCACCTTTCCGATCCATGCCAAACAGGGAAAGATAGAATGCAGTCCCGGCACATTTATCCTATGGGACAAGGGTTACCAGGATGCTTTCGAAGAGCAGCATTTTCTGACTGCAGCGCTTTTGGCAGTGAGAGTGATCTCCCTTCCGCGGAAAACAAGAATTTGCGTAGATCTCGGGCATAAATCTGTAGCCGCGGAGAATGAGCTGGGACGGCGCGTGTCTTTTTTAAATGCACCGGAATTAGTCCCCGTGGGCCAAAGCGAAGAGCACCTCGTGCTGGAGGCCGGCGCAGATCACAAGTATAAGATCGGCGACGTACTCTACGGCCTGCCCATGCACATCTGCCCTACCTGCGCGCTGCATGAGCGGGCAACAACGATAGAGAATAAGAAGATAAGCGGCGAGTGGAAGATCATTTCACGCGACCGGAAAATCACCATATAAGTAACGGATATGTTTATTGTAGATGCACACCTTGACCTGAGTATGAATGCCCTGGAATGGAACCGCGATCTGACGCTGCCCATTTCAGAAATTAATAAGCGTGAAGCGGGATTGAATGATAAACCCGACAGGGCCAAAGGGGTGGTATCGCTGCCGGATCTGCGCAGGGGAAATATCGGACTGGTTGTGGCCACTCAGATAGCACGTTACGTTGCTTTAGGCAATAACCTGCCGGGATGGCACTCGCCGGAACAGGCATGGGCCCAATCGCAAGGCCAGATGGCCTGGTATAAAGCGATGGAAGAAGCCGGGGAAATGGTGCAGATAAACAATCTGGAAACCCTGGAGAAACATATTGCTTTATGGAATGACGGGGCTCCTTCTGATAAAAAACCGGTCGGATATATTTTGAGCCTCGAGGGTGCAGATTCTATGATCACCGTGAATCATGTGGAGCGGGCTTACAATTATGGTTTAAGGGCTATAGGGCCGGCACATTACGGGCCGGGCAGGTATGCGCAGGGGACCGATGCGACGGGCTTTATGGGCCCGGTGGGGCACGAGCTTTTAAAAGAAATGGAACGCCTGAACATCATCCTAGATGCCACCCACTTATGCGATGACAGCTTTTGGGAAGCGCTGGACCATTTCAATGGCCATGTATGGGCCTCCCACAATAATGTACGGGCCTTGGTTGATCACAACAGGCAGTACAGCGATGACATGATCAAAGCCCTGATAGAACGGGGTGCGGTAATAGGCGGTGCGCTGGATGCGTGGATGATGGTGCCCGGCTGGGTGAGAGGGGTTTCCACTCCGCAGGCCACGAATTGCACGCTGGATGTATTGATTGATCATATCGACCATATCTGCCAGATCGCGGGCAATGCAAACCACGTTGGTATCGGCTCTGACCTTGACGGTGCTTTTGGCCGCGAGCAGTGCCCTTACGATTTGGAAACGATAGCGGATCTGCAGAAGATCCCGGCGCTATTTAAGAAACGGGGATACAGTGATGCGGATGTAGAAAAGCTCATGCACGGAAACTGGCTCCGGTTTTTAAGGAATGCATGGAAATAAGCTAAGGAACAAGGTCCCTGGCCCGATATACCCGCCTGTCGACATCTATTACATAGAAAAAGCCCAATCCTCCTTCAGAAATATTTCCTTTTATTTCACTTGGCGAGCTTGAGAAAATCCCTTTCCAATCGGTTTCCTGGAATATCGCATACAGGTATTTTGCGTATTCTTCCGACAGGGAGAACTTATATATCGTGACGAAATTATTCAGGGGCGTTTCTGAAACCCTTGCTTTATTGATGAGGGGGTAAATGGAGTTGGGCGAGCCCTGAGTATGTGTGTAGCTGTAGTTCTGCGTGCTGTCAAACTTTTCGGGATTGTACAGAGGGCTGCCGTTATATGCAATAATCCACTTACAGGAATTTAAAAATCCGAAGGTGTGTTTTGGAATGTTGATCCGTATTGTTTCTGTGCCCACTTTAGAGGCACCCAGCGGTAAAAAATCGTCAATGATGTTAACAACCTGTCTTAAAGTGTCCACCGCAGTGTATTCTTTATTTTTATAGGTTACATTGAGCTTATACGCTTTATTGTAATTGGTGTTATTCTGAACCACTCCCGAATAAATTCCCGGAGTAGCCGTTTCCTTAAACTGAATAGTGCTCATCCCGTCATTAACCGAAACTTTTGCGCCTGTTGCCGGTTTCGATACCGCATTTACATCATAAGTTGGTTCTGTCAGTTTAATGAATTGAGTTTTTTGCAGGGTGTTTATCCCCCCCTCTATTACAATATTATAAGCTCTGCCGGGTGAATTGAATTTAATGCCGTTCAGCTCATCCTTGGTGCAGGATGAGTATATAAGGACACAAAAAAGAAATCCGAACAAAAGTTTCATCTTTCTTAGTATTTAAACGTGTAGGCAAGCCATGGAATTACTCCCGTTGTTGATTCAAACAATGCTGCATTCTCAACCGGCGCACCTTGTTTAATACGATAAAATAACGCATTTTTCCTGTTATATACATTAAACACACCAATTGAGATTACGTTTCTGAGCTTATGCTTTTCCATATTCCTCGGGATCAGGTTATACTGTGCAGAGAGATCCAGCCTATGAAACCCGGGCATCCGCGAGCCATTACGGCCTTCAAAAATCGGCACCTGGGTCGCGTCCTGGACGTAATATCCTACGGGAAGGGTTACGGGCCGGCCAGTTGAATAGGTAAAGAAAGAGCTTATGGAAAGCTTATCATTCACAGAATAGGTGCCGTTTAGTTTCAGGTCGTGCGGAATGTCATAGTTTGCAGGGTAACGTTCTCCGTCATTTATGTTAGCGATCTTGCGGAAAACACGTGCGAATGAGTAAGCTATCTCACCGCTAAAGCTTTCCGTCTTTTTTGAGAGGGTCAGCTCAGCGCCGTAAGCGCGTGAGATGCCTGATGTTAGCTGCTGTCTTACAGCAGGATTCTGGATAACCTGTGCATGATTCAACAGCGTTAACTGATTATATAGCTTTTTGTAATATAAATTGAACATAAGCTTGTACCCTGCCGGAAAATAATCATACCCGGCAGACCAATAATCCGAGCTTTGTGGCTTTGTGGCCTTTGACGACGGCATCCACGTCTCAAGTGATGAAAAAGAGAGCTCATTATTCTGGATAAGCTGCAGGTATTGATAATTATGACCGTAAGAAAGATGGAGGCGCTGATCATTTTTCATAGTGGCTGAAAAGTACAGGCGCGGTTCAAGGCCCACAAAATTGAAATATTCTTTTTTATTGATCCTGTTGCCGTCTTTATCGAAAAGATCAGTACGCTCCTCTCCATTATTGAACATCCCGGCCCTAAGCCCATAGCTCAGCTTAAAAATTCGGTTTAGAGAAACCTGGTGCGAAACATACATAGCATTTTCAAGGGCCTTACTTCTTGGAATATTAAAGTCTATCGGAAAAGCATTCCTAGCCTCACCGGGAACGAATCTGTGCAGGGTGGTAATTCCTCCGAACTGAATTTCACTGGTAGGATTCTTATAAAATGTAAAATCACCTTTCAGGCTTAAATCCCTGATCCCCGTATGCCACTGATACTTCTGTGAAATCGTATCCGCATTCACGTCCAGCAGATTTTTATAATTACTATAGATCGCCGAAAGGTTGAAGAACAGCCGTGAATTAAATACGTGATTCCAGCGAAAGGTTGAGGTTATATTACCCCAATTGTTGGCATAGGAGTTTCTGGAGAATAAATGATCATTGCCATAGTAGAAAGAATAAAAGAACCTGTTACTCTCATCTATCCTGTAATTTGTTTTTAGGTTGACATCATAATAGGCCGAGTTTGGGTTAACGATCTTAAAGTTCTGATTCAACAAATCAATAAGACTTCGCCTGAACGTAACCAAAAATGACCCGACCTCTTTTTTTATCGGCCCTTCCGCAGCCAGGCGCAGAGATAGTAAGCTTGCCCCGCCACTCACATGAAACTCCTTATCATTCCCGTCGGCCATACGGACGTCAACTACAGATGCCAGCCTGCCGCCAAAGCTTGCCGGCATATGATCATCATAAATCTTTATATTTTTAATTGCATCGCTGTTAAAAATCGAAACAAGGCCGAACAAATGTGAGGGATTATAGATCATCGCCTCATCAAGCGTGATCAGGTTCTGGTCAATATTCCCGCCCCGCACGTACAGGCCCGAGCTCCCCTCTGTCAACGCTTTTACACCATTGCGCATTTGGATCGCCTTTACAACATCCACCTCTCCGGCATAGTAAGGGAGCCTGTTTAATACATCTGTCGGAATATTTTTTGCTGAGGTCTGGGCATACAGCGAATCGGTGATATTGGGCTCTATATTGACCTGCATCAGATTATAAACCCGTGCTGTCAAATTGTGATCGATGGTAATGTTCTTGTCAAGCTCGATATCCCGGGGACCGGCATCATACCCCAGATTTGAAACCACCATTCGATAATTTCCCTCCGGAATGGTCAGTGAATAGAAGCCGTATTGATTCGTCACTGCGCCGGTGTGAAGGATCGGAATGTAGATACTCGCTCCAATTAATACCTCTCCGGTCTTCCTGTCGCGAACGTGACCATCGATTGTAAACGATTCGAGCCGTTTCTTGATAATAACAACAGCCCGTCCTATGGTTGTATATGAAAGTCCTGTCCCGGCTAAAAGCCTCCTTAAAATAGTCGAAATACTGGTATTGGTAAAGCTTTCGTTAACGATCCGGTCTGGAATTAGCGAGGGATCAAAGGAAAAACCTCCCCGGACCAATCCCTGCATTTTAACCAATGCGGCTGACAGAGGTTCATGGTCAAATGTGATAGAAATACTTTGGTTAAGTCTTCTCGATGTTTGACCGAAGGTTGAACCTGCACAGAAAAAAATCAGAAAGGCAAAAAGAAAACAGACTCTGAGCATACCCACAGCACAAAAAAATAGTGCGCAAAGGCTATATTATCAATAATTATTCAATCCTGCAAGATTGCGGGACAAATACTCTTAGTCGACGATGTATTTAGATCCGGATTTACGAACCTTCAGGTCCATCGTTTTAGATATGATCACCAATGCGCTGTCTATTGTCTGAACATTCATAGACGCACTGTAGGTCCGGCCATTCAACGCATTTCTTCTAAGAACCACCTGTGAGCCATAAGTCTTCTCTAAAACCTTGGCAACTTCAGGAAGTGGTGTATTATTAAAATTCAGCTTTTTATCCATCCAGGCCTTATAATTAACATCTGCATTAGCGGTGTTAATAATGCTTTTTGAACCTGTCAGGAAGATCCCTTTATTACCCGGATCAAGTATCACCCGATTCCCGTAAGACAAATGCTCAAACGCGACTCTTCCTGTACTAACAACCACACTGACCTCTGCATCAGACCGTTTTACAGAAAAGCTGGTACCTATATCTGTCACCCTAAGGTTCCCGAGATTTATCCTGAATATATTTTCGGGATTATGAACCACTTCAAAAAAGGCCTCACCCTGAATTAATTTTAATTCTCTGTTTTTGGCAAAATCAGCGCTATTGTATTTAACAACTGTATTCTCATTCATCGCAATCGATGAGCCATCAGGGAGTGTAACTGTTTTGTGTTCGTTGGCAACAGTGCTCAGCGTAACTACGTTGGCATTAATATAGAAATAGAATGCTACACCAATAGCAGCGATCAGACTGGCGGCAATGGAAAACCAACGGGTAAGGTGACTGTTTTTACGAATTGAAACAACACCGGCATTTGCGTTGATCTTGCTTTCAAGGGCATCCCACGATGTATTTTCATCAAGTTCCTTGTACACCGTAAGAATATCAAGAGTATTTTTTATACGGTGAAATTCAAGATAGGTAGCTTTATTTTCTTCACCAGAATCAATCCATTGCTGCAACTCCGCTTTGTCCTCTGCAGATAGATTTCCATCGAATTCATCTATCATTAATTCGATGGCCTTTTCATTGCTTGTGATCTTTTTCATTGGTGTTGTGATGTCAAAATGCGATATAGGTTTGAGTGATTGCCGTTACCGTAAACAACAATAATGATGTTGTTTTGTTGTCGAGAATCGTTCTCATTTTGTTAAATCCATAGGTCAAATGATTTTTTACCGTTTTAATGGAAATCCCCATTTGCTCTGCTATGTCTTTTTGTTTCAATTTTTCAAAGCGGCTAAGCATCATTACCTTTTTACATTGCGGCGGCAGTAATTCCAATGCCGACTCCAGTTTTATCAGTAATGTCTCGCTCTCATCAGCTTTCTCAGATCCGTCCCAGACTTCTGTTTGTCCTACCGAATACTTATCCAGCTTCGCGTCCTGCTGCTTTTTATTTTTAATGTAATTCAATGATGTATTGATCACAGATCGCATCAAATAAGCTTTCAGTGACTGCTGAATTACTATCGTTTCAGCTTTTTTCCAAATATTAATAAATACATCATGTACTATTTCTTCGGCTGCTTCATGCTCTCCTACATATTGAAAAGCTAATAAATACAACCTTTTATAATACTCTTTGTATAAAGATTCAAAAGCTTTTCTGTCTTTGCCCTGCACCTGATCGATCAGGTTCTGCTCGTCTTTCTTCTCTTTATTTATCTCAAATTCCATCATTTGCCTGTACCTTATTATACAGTATCAAATTATTTCAATTTGAGTGTTACCAGGCCCCGGATCTCACCTGCGGGATAATCCGGAGTTGAAATTGTAACATACCACAGTCCCTTAATCAGGTCCCTCTCCTGGAGCGCAGTCAGATACCTTACACCATCAACCGGCGACTTGTAGCCGATGCTTACTGAATCTGCTTTTGGCAACTGCAGCACATTGACCCCAATAGTACCCTTTGCACCTTTATTTATACTTATACTGGCAGGAACCACTTTCTCATATTCCAGGGTATATGCAAATATTTTGCTTTCCTCAGAATACGTGCCTTTAAGTATCCCGGTTGCCTGCGAATCTGTTCCCGCTTGTTTATTATCCAAACGGGCAGTGATATTATAATTCCTGAGCGGAGCTTTGACCCTTGTGGTCTCCTCTCCTACCTTCTCACACGCTACAGCTGTAACTATGATCAACAAACACGCTGTTACCAGGTATTTAGTTTGTTTCCAGACCGTACTTTTAAACTCCATAAGTTTCCAATTCCTTCAATCGTGTACAAAGCTAAGTGTTTAAATACAAGATTGTTAAAATTCTATTGAAAACTTATTATTTTGTTACCTCCACTTTTAATTCAGTAAAACTCCTGATCGTCCCGAATGGCAAATTTCTTTTTTTGAAATGGCTGATCAGGGAGTCCATTCTATCTAACATATTTTGTCCTGAGTTCTTACTTACAAAACCCGGAAGACCTAATTTCTTTTTATCGTGCAGGTCTGTAAACTCCCATGGATGGAAATAGATATTCAGGTACTTATCCACTTTATGGGTAAACAGGCACAAAAATTTATAAATGGCTAAAGGAAAATTGTGAAAAGAAAGCCAGAACAGCGGGATGCGGAACATCGGACTTACAGATGCCGGCACCTGTAGAATATTCTTTTTAAAGAACATCCGGCGTGGCTTTCCGAAATTATTGTACCTGCCCGGGATCCATGTCGGATTCAGAGAACTGTTATAATTATATCCTGCGTTAAACACTTCCTGTTCATCAACCGGCATCATTCGCGCCATTCTAAAACCGTAAACCGGCTTCCCTGTAATTTCTTCCAGGCTTTTCTTTGATCTTGCCAGATCTTCAACCTGAAAATGTGAATGAAAATATCCGTGTGATGCCACCTCATGCCCTTCAGCAACTATCGTACGGATCAGCTCAGGTGCATGATTCGCGAAATTGGCTGTGCAAAAAAACGTCGCCTTAACATCATGGTTCTTCAGGATCTTTAAAATTGCCTGCGTACCCACATAAGAGATCCTCACCTGATCTTCAAAGTTGATCGGCTTTCCGTATTCAAACGGCATATCAAACTCTTCTATATCAAAACTTAACAAGATCATTCTGATGTTTTCTTAGACTGGTGTTTTGTATAATATAATTAGGCCGTTGTTTTGACTGCAGGAAGATCTTTCCAATATAAATTCCGATAATTCCCATGATGATCAATTGCAGGCCACCAATGAAAACAACTGTCATCAGCAGTGATGCCCATCCGGAAATTGCATGACCATTATATAAGGCATGCAGTACGTACGGAAGATAAAGCACTGATAAAGCTGAAAATGTGAATCCGATATAAACCGCTGTATACAATGGCCTGATACTGAATGAAGTGATCCCCTGAAGGGCAAGCTTCATCATCTTTTTAAGAGAATATTTGCTTACACCTGATAAACGTGCGTCAGGGATGTAATCAATGGCATACTGTGAAAAGCCTACCCATTTAACCACGCCCCTCAAGAAAGGGTCAATTTCAGAAAATTGAAGAAGAACATCAGCCACTTTACGGTCAATAAGCCTGAAATCAGCAGTACCCTGCTCCAGTTGCACTTCCGAAAGCTTATTTAACAGGTTATAAAATATATTTGATGTTTTGCGTTTGAAATATGAATTCTGCTTCACATCCTTTCTTCTGCTGTAAACAATATCGAAGCCTTCTTCCCATTTCTGAAGAAATGTAGGAAGAAGCTCTGGCGGATGCTGAAGATCACCATCCATAGAGATTATACAATCGCCATCTGCATGGTCAAGACCTGCTTTTAATGCGTTTTGATGCCCGAAATTTCTGCTTAATTGAATGTAATGAATCCTTGGATTAAGATCGTTCAGCGTCTGCAGAACTTCGGAGGTACCGTCAGAACTGCCGTCATCAACAAAAAGAAGCTCGAACTGATATCCCGTTGCCGACATTACGTTTTCCAGCCTTTCAACAAGCTTTGGAATATTTGATGCCTCATTAAATGAAGGGATCACAATGGAAACCTTTCTTGGATCTATTTCTTTGATTGATCGTGTCTGACGTTTATCTATCATGCTTCAAAGTGGCGAATTGAACACCTGAATGAATTTTATACCTGAAAGACAAAGCTTTTACTGAATAGTCCTATATGAAATTTTATTTTTCATATGCAGAAAGGATAAAACGAAAAGAGAGCGACAATGCCGCTCTCTCTGATTTCTGTGGATTCGGGGGAGAATTATAACAGAAATATTTTCAGTGATCTTCCGGATCTGTATCAAAGCAAAATCCCCTGCAGCACCTGCTGTGTTTGCGGGGTATCTACCTTATAAATACCTCTTAACGTTGCCTTAAGTTCGGCAGGTGTTACTACCTTTCCTTTAGCGGGGACCTTCAATGCCGGTGGCGCACTTTCAGTGATCTTTGTAGCCACCCAGTTTTTGTTCTGATGTGGAAGGGCCACCTGCAGGATCATCCCGGGTAATCCGTTAAATGATTCCGGTCCGCCGGAAAAAGGAATGTCATCTGTATAAAACGCTACCACATAAACTGAATCCATCATAATACCATTTGCTCGGCGACAAGGGAAGCCAAGGATATCACGCGTTTCGTCAGTTATTTTCCATTTAATAGCTTTTGTACTGTCTTTTAACAAGAACATCTCCCCACCCACATTCTTTTGAGAAACTACAGAACTTGTTGCTAAATCTGTGTACACAGTGCTGAATTGCCCCGCACCACTGTACAGGAGATAGGAGCTGTTAGCTATTCCAGTCAGTTCAATAGGTGTGAAAAGCGATTTATCCTTAGCCACAGAGAGTGTACTTTTCATGGTCACGAACTGAGGCTGGGTCTTTTTATAATTTTCCAGAAATTGCTGGTTTAATCCCGTATTAGTAGTTCCGAAATAGCGGGTGATGGCCGCATGCATATTGACTGTTTTGTCGTATTCGATAACCGCATCCGTTACAAATTTTATAGGTTGTGCCTTTAACACGCTGATGCTAAGCAGTAAGAGGGCTGTCAAAGTGATCTTGTAAGTTTTCATCTTTATATCTTTTAGCAAATTGTCTGTCAATTATTATCTGGCGGCAGGTGCTCCCGTACCAGCTGCCGGTGTTGCCGCAGCCCCGCCGCCCATTTTGGTAAAGTCCCAAATCAGCGAAAGCAATACATAGCGTTTAATGGTTGTATAAGATCTTTGAGTGAGCATTCCCCCACCATCAGAGTTTCGATAGAACCCGTTGTTCTGGTTTAGCAAATCGTTTCCTGATAAAGAAAGGGCAAGATTTTCCTTTTTATAAAACTTCTTTGTAAGTGCCGTATTGACAAGAAAAACACTGTTGCTGGAAGGCAGGGCCTGGCTTTTTCCGTTAAACCTGTAATTACCATCTGCGGTAATCTGAAATTTATGAGGCAGGAAAAAGTTTACCCTCTGGTATGAGTAAAAGTTAAAGCTATTGTTATTTCTGTTTTTTTGCAGTGTGTTGCCGCTAAACGTATAGCTTGGACCAAAATTGAAGCTAAAATCATATTTCTTAGGCTGCGATTTGTAGAAAGAAATCGAACCGGAATAAACCTGATTTGTGTTGGCGTTTAACACATTATTAGTATAAGTATAATATTTGCTATTGCTAACATTACCTCCCATGCCCATTTGTATGCCATTAAAGATCTTCCTGCTAAAGTCAAAGTACAGATACGCGGCATATGGGGTTTTATCCGTGATATTCACGGATTTAAGCACTGATTTACCCGCGGCATCTGTGTTAATACTATTGACAATAACATTGTCTGTCATATATACGTTGCCGCTTACATAAAAGCTTTGACCGGTAATAAACTTATAGGAATTATAGCCGATGCTAAAATTATGTCTGAAAGCCGGTTTCAGATCGGGGTTACCTACAGTAATATTCAATGGATCTGTATTTACCAGAACGGGTTGAAGCTGTTGTAATGTCGGCTGCGCCATGGTACCTGTATAACGAACGTTGAATGATTTCTGCTGATTAAAACGATACTGATAACTGGCCTGCGGTGTCCAATTCAGGTAACTTCTGTCGTACACCTTGTTTTTGATCAGGTCTGTCTGGTCGAATGTCACTGCGCTGATCCTGCTGCCGAAATTCACAACCGTTTTTCCTTTTGTGTAATTGAAAATAGCCCCGCCGTTGTTACTGACTGCATCCACATCAAATCTATTGCTGTAAACGTTATCAAACACGTCATACTTTCCTGGTGCGGACGGGTTATAAGAAAGGTTATCAGATGTGCTATTGCTTAAATTTAATCCGTAATTCATTGTCACAGAGAAGGTTTTAGTAAATGGCTCTGTGTAGGTGATATTAGTATTGAAGGAATTGCTGATAGCGTCAGTAGGCTTGTATTGATCCACAAGGCGGGTACTATCGAGTAAGCCTGTCGTATTGTAAAAACTATTTAGCGAATAGGTATATCCGTCAGTTTGAGAATCATTGTAGACGTTTGAAAGTGTAAGCGAGGTCGTCCTTCCCACTTTCTTAAATTTCTTGGTCAGAAACACAGTTGCATTAACTGTTTTCTGGTCCTGATCATTTCTTACGTTCCGGGCCTGTGTATTTTGAAGCGTTTCATTCTCTCTGGTATTTTGAGAGTTGATCGCATTATTTAGTTTACTATTCTTAAGTGTTCCATCGGCACTTATTTTTAAATTCCACGTTGACGTAAGAGCTACCTGATACGTGGCATCCAGTTTTTGCCTGAATAAGCTGTTGCTGTTATTCTGGCTTCTGTTAGTATAAAGGGCGCCAGTAGGGAGGTTGTTCTGAGTCAGGTTAAATTCCTGTCCGGTAACGTCCATCCCCCCTATTTTATAATTAAGATTGATCGACTCCTTATCATTATTCCATTTTGTATCGTAGTGGACACCGCCTGTTTCGGTTGTGGGAAGGCCCTGTCCCGAATACGTTCCGCTAAAAGACTCCAGCTCATCATTTCCTCCTCCGATAAAAAAGCCCAAGCCATCCGGAGTAGATTGCAGCTGACTGACACCATATTTACTGGCATCCTGATACCCCAACCCTGTACGATTAGTATTTCCGAATGTCCCGTATGCCGACAGCTTTTGTTTTGCCTTGAAGCTGTTAACCATCGCCTGCCCCTGGTAGTAGCCATCGGTTGGGGCCTTACCCGCATCCACTTTCCCGAACATCCCGTTCTTGCTATCCGCTTTTAGAGTAACGTTCAGGGTCTTTTGGCGTACACCATCATCTATCCCGGTAAAGGCGGCCTGATCGCTTTTTTTATCAAACAGCTGAACTTTATCCACCATGTCTGCACGGATATTGCGGGTTACGAGCGTCGGATCATCGCCAAAGAATTCCTCCCCGTCCACCAGCACTTTATTCACTGCCTGACCTTGTGCGGTGATCTTACCATCTTTATCCACCTGGATACCGGGGAATTGCTTTAACAAGTCCTCCACCCTGTCATTGGGCTGGATCTTATAGCTTGCGGCATTAAATTCTGTTGTATCTCCTTTGATCTTGATCGCGCCCGATCCGGTGATCATTACTTCTTTGAGGAGCAGGGCCTTTTGCATCAGCTTTACTGTGCCCACATCCCTGGTCCGGTTTACCGAATCAAGGGTGAATTGCTCAACGTAATCTGCATAACCATGATATGTTACAAGAAGGATGAATTTTCCTTTCGGGAGATTAGTCATGCTGAATGTACCGTCGCTTAGTGCACGGGTATGTTTTACCAGTGTTGAATCTTTTGCATTTAACAAGCTGATCGCTGTATTAACCAGTTTAACATTAGTAGTTGTATCTACTACGGAACCTTTAATCGAGTAAGGGCTTTGCGCGAAGGCTGATAAAGAGCAGATGCTCAGTAATACCAGAACGAGGAGTCGGTTTTTCATGTGTGTGATTTAGGTTTCACTAAATTATAACTAATTTTTTAGTTTACAAATATTATTTAAAATTTCCTTAACAAAGCGTACTATTTAATAGATATATCCGTTTAGTTATAAAAGGTTACCTATCAGACCATATGAAATGGCTGATGTTACAATTCGATCCCCGTTTCCCTTCTATTCTCCAATTCTAGGAAAGCCAGTTTCATTAAAAAATTAAATGTTACCAGTTCCTGAAAATATGTGACGAACCTTTATTCAAGATTATACAGATCATTAGACGATTACACATAGTAGTGGTTTAATTATAAAATCGTTACAACATTTTCATATCGGTATAATCATCTTCTTTAGAATATACGATCGTAAACAATAATTATCTTAAAATAATAAAACGCGCCTCATCGCTTAAGACGGCGAGGTGGGTTAGGACGGTTAAAAAGGGCATCGCTAAAGCAAAAACACCTTTAAATATGCCTGCCCCCACTCACCCCAATTTTTCGTAACCGAATTAAGCGTATTTCTGAGATCTTTATTAGTTACCACCTTCCCCTTTTTGGGAGGAATTATTGAGGTAACGGGAACTTGTTTTTCACTTACTTTCCAGCACATTGGGATCCTAAGCTTAGAATTCCACGTGGACAAGTTGTCG
>JADMIO010980185.1_pt1 | contig 88166 bp, 38 predicted proteins | sample 8958161 | NCBI WGS metagenome assembly JADMIO01 (sample SAMN16585339, study PRJNA669376) | soil metagenome | isolation source: Crop rotation soil | place: USA: Cullars Rotation, Alabama | collected 2011 | reverse complement strand
GCGACAACTTGTCCACGTGGAATTCTAAGCTTAGGATCCCAATGTGCTGGAAAGACAGCAGAGTGCTCACTTTTTGTGATGGGAAACAGTAATGAATAATTTGATGTAACACTGTTCCTATTTATTGCCAATAAGTATCAACTCAAGCTCAGTCCTTGTGGTCTGAACCATACTTTATATTAATAATCTCCCCAGTTATTTGCTGTGATTTGTGCATTTGATATCCGAATATTTGACTTCAGTTTTCAGTTAATTAGTTTCGATCAAAGGCAAAAATCTAAATTGGAATCTGAATCTGAATCTAGGTCACGTCTGTGACTGTCACCTTTTGTGACTATTATTCTTTATTGACAATTTTAGCACTGCCGTTAACAGGCTAGCAAAGTTTTTGATGCATAAATGTTAACATTACACAACTTCCAGCTCTTCAGTTTTGTTGCGTACCCATTAGAGAATTTAGTAGAGGTCAAATTATATATGGCCCAATTCAAAACCAATCGAAATAAGTTATATTCATCCACGGCATTCTACGTGCATCCTATTACACTGCGGAAAGTTCATTGAAATGCATTTTTAAAGGGCCGGTTAAGTAACTCAACTGAAATAACCCGTCCTACCCCGAGGCCCGTAATATCTCAGTGCTAACTCTATTAACGTCTTATTTCCGATTCGATTATTCTATTCTATGTGTATTGTACACCTCAGTCGAAGAGTTTCTGTGACTAACCACATACAGCTCACCAGGCTTAGGATTACTGATAAGAACAATCTTTTATGTTTCATGATTCTGTGCGCAATGAAAGGCTAATAAAAGTCTGTATTTCCCATTTTCATATGATAACGAGTCTGTAGCGCAATGGCTTTTGAGATAAGCTAACACAACTTCATACACTTATTCTGTCAGTGGGACACACTCTTTGGTTGAGAACACAAAGAGTGAATTGAGATTTCCTCATTGATTGTGTGGAAGGTAATCAGCCTGTTATTACTAACACACTTGAACGTCCACATCCCCGATTGGTTTATAATGGCTGCAGGATCTGGAATTCCTCTTTGTATACCCGTATAGGGAGCAAGCTAAGGGATGGGCAACTTCTAGCCTTTCCACTTTTGACCGAATCCATAGGTGAGTCTTAAAAGTTCAAAAAGGGGTTGAATTTAAAAACCGGAATTTTGGAAGAGATTCGATGCACTGTTGTACCTACTGAGGAAACCCATTTGGCTCTGACTGAATCGCAACAAAACTGTTTGTCATGTAATATTGCCTTCAATATCTCCAGAGTCTTCAGGCATAGGAAGCTGACATGAGATAATATATTGTCTAGATTTAGACACAGACGTACGTGGCATCCATACCACATTTAAATCGGTTTGCATGTACTACTGCAACCTCTGTTTAGAACTTGCAGTGTGAGTGTTAAGTTTATAAATGTAAGAAGAGCCATTAAGGCGCATCTATTTATAGCGGCTCTTTTAAAGCCGTTCTAAATAGCTAGGCACATTTAGCACTTCCGTGGTTAGAAAAAAGAGAGTTGGGAGCAGAATGAGCTTGTTACATGTCTATAAACTGTTACTTTCGTATATTATTACCAGATGCATTTACCATTAAATGTGCATCAACTGCATAGAACCACATCCGTTTTAAAAATGTATGCAGCTTGATGCATAGTTGTGGAGGTATGATGCACAGATTAATTAGAAAATTTCATCTACGAAAAAATCATCTAGAAAAAAGGAAATTGGTACTCATTTCAATTTTTTGCTAAATATTTCGAGTTCATTTTTCAAATATTTCAAGTTATAAATCTTCACATCGGCCTGTGCATCATACCTCTAATACAGCAAAAAGTTTTCTTTTTTAAATGGCTCTGGTTCTGTTGCGCCAGGCATATGAATCTTTCGGCCCCATCCTATGAGCTACAGACGAGTACAAATTAGACTGTTCAATCAATTGAGGAGTGAGTTTTGAGAAATAGTTTTCGATAACTAACGACCAGTAATAAGCACTTGACCAAAATGGTGGCAGCTCTCTACAGCATTATGACAGCAGGGTTAATCTGACTGAAGTAGTAAGATTTAAAACAAAGGTCAGGGCATTTGGCAGGCATGTTCAGAATAAATGAGAAACTCCCCACTTGCTAAATTTTGTAAAAACTGTAATTCTGTAAAATATCTGCGATTCTGGTAGGAATGTGTTCATTGGAAAATCATCGGGAAAGTGTTAATGATCAGTTTTAACACTCTTGCTGAGAGAGTATTGAACAACGTAAGCTGGAATATTACCATAAAGGTCGTGTAAGAGATATATGCCATGAACAAGTTGGACTGTTTTACTACTATCTTCCAGAAGTCATACTTAAAATTTCGCTCCACTGACCAGGTGATCATTTAGTTGTGATATGAATAAGAATTCTTGCACGTTTCCTATGCCTGGAGGATGCACTGATGCTGAGGATGTATGTTGTAGGAAACGACTACAAGAAAGCTCATCCGAACGAAATGAGGATGGACATGGTTACCACGCTGAATATCGTGGCTGAGCCTGCACTGTTAACATTCCCATGGTGAGTTGTCACTGAAGCATAAACACCCAAATGCACTTACACGTGGTCTATATATTACTAAATTCCTAAAGTAGGAAACAATGAAACAATCTCAATGAGTTTCAGCAGAATTGAAGGAGACCTACAGTGACATTATTCACAGTTAAATTACCGCAACAAAATGTGTTCTCATAAACAGCATGATTTATTAGTTTCAACTAGTAGTGTGCAGTGTGAGTGTTAAAACATACATGATTTTTTGTAATGCATGGCATATGTATCACTCATAAAACACACACACAAAACTCCATAACACACCGCAGAGAAATTGGATTTGTGTGTCTCGCTGGACTTAGTTCCACTTTTCCTCAATTCGGTAGTTACACTTTACGGCGCAGTTATTTCCAGATCTGGTTTTCTCCTTATGGGACTGCTCCTGCTTTGTTGCTGCTGCTGCTGCTATTTCTGCTCCTGTTGGGAACACTGGTCTTTCCATTGCTACTATTCCTGGAGATGTCAGTGCTGCTGCTATCACTGCTGCTCATGTTAAGGTTGATGATTTTACCTCTGCTGTTATTCATTGTAAATGTTGTCACTCCTGCAAGTATGAATGAGATGCTCTTGTAAATCCACTGATGCTGCTACAATGCATGGCTACTTGTAACAGAACTTGATGCTGATGCGGTTTCTATCACTAGTACCGGTGCTGATATCGCTGCTGCTTCTGCTCTGCTCAATGTTTGCTGCTGCTGCAGTTGCACCTGAGCAAATGAGCGAGATGCAAGCAAGGCTACCTTATTGAAAGGTGCTTATTATCTATTCTATAGTACTACTACTATCTCGTTTGATCGTAAGGTCGTACACGAACTACTAATGCTCACTCAAGCTCGTTATAAACGGTACCGGAAGAAACGATTTTTGTGAACAAACATGCACCTGTGCAACATGTCATCCAAACACACTAACAAGCCGTCTTAATACGTTAGTTGTGAGATAACAATTGAAAATGTAATACCACAACAAATTTCATACGGAAACTCACATAAGTAGATCGTAGGAAAAAGTAGGAGTAATACTGCGTAGAGTATGCTCAGTTGGTATGTTTTAGTTGACTGTTCTGTGTCGTTTTGATTTTCCCTCCCTGTCCCTATTTCTCACCAATAATTTCGAAGTTCCGGCTGAGTATGGAACAACAGAATAAATATCAGTCAAAGAGAGGCTCTGAAGTTTGGAACTTATCACTCAAACTGACAACAATCTGGATTTACCATATGTGGCATGGTTAAAAGGTTACAATCATTTCAATGATCATGTAGTATCGTTAAGTAGCGAGAGCCATGAGCTTAATTTTCTATCCACCATCTGATCATCATCAAGTGGGGGTTGGACCTTACACGTGAATGCTACAACGCTAAATGTCGACTATTTATTTATTTCATTAACGCATCTCTTCCTCTCTGACAGTTAACTCCTTGATGTCATTTCTCTTCCTTCCTTCAATGACTTCACATCTGTATCGTAGTGATTCTGATGTGAATGAAGTTTAAGATATGAGCATTCACATATGTGTACGGTTAGATGACATATGGAGGTAGGATATATAGATTAGGCTGTGTATTCAGACATAAAGCTTCATGTGCTCTTTAACGTATATGTATTTAAAGTGTAATTGTGACCTATCTCTGCTCACTATAGCGTTGCAACTAACTGATTTAATTAACTGGGCATGAGCATTGCGTGAGGAAGTCAACTGCCGTCAGTAAGTGTTACTGTCCTTTAAATCAGAGCACCTCTCATTCTCATTCTCCTTCAAGGCATTCGATGATGTGCTTTTAAGACTCATCTTTCACACTTAAAAGACGCTAGTGTAGATTCGTTCAAAACTCCAAAAGGGTTTTGACATTCTATGCAGTCAGTGAATAGTCACGCATGTTGAATTTGTGCCGTTATTTTGAATACTTTTTGTTGTAGATGAATACCTTTAATACTCATATCTGAAGTTCATGAGAAGATAGTAAGCATATGATGGAACATTACGTTTATGTGTTCCATCTTATGCTCAAGTGACGAACTCTCATGTGATTGTTAGGTGCGATGGTAGTGAGCACCCAACACTGACAGAGAAGATCTCAGTGGTATTTGCATTGCGCTTGTAGAAAAACATTGGTGTGGCACCCATGCCATGGAACTCCACTATCAGTGTTAAAAACGTGACCTCAATTCTTGATCAATTCTGACAACGTCGACCTTCATGACAAGTAAGCATTTTGTTTTGCGATTATAAATGTGATACACGCCTTGGGGTGTTTAAATTTCACCAGACAAGATCTTGAGCAAATACAGATATTGCAGTATTGCAATAGTCAGCTTGATAAACCGGAATGATTCAGGCTGCAATGTTCACAAACAACAACCTGTGAACATTTTCATTTCAATGCTCGCTGCAGATATCACCATTTTTATTGCTACTCATTTCTTCTTCACATATGGGCATCGAACATAATAAACTTGATCAACCAGAGCTTAGTGAAATGCACGACATCAGATCTGTAGATAACAGAAATCGTAATAAAAAAAATACTTTAATAATAGTTTTATATGTGGAAGTTAATTCAACAGTTGTGGTGGATTGTTGCCTCAAAACAAACTATTATGCCATGTTGAATTCAATACTGAGGAAACCAGTTCATAGAACGCCATTCTCCACGACTCCTAAGCCGAGGGGTAACGTGGGAATTCCAGCTTACGCTTAGAAAACATGATAAAATCTGTCCCGGAAATGTTCCTAAAAGTATGCATCTCCTAGTTTCTCCAAATTGACACAAATTGCCATTTCTTGAGACCTAAACTCCACTAAGCTGCCTACAAGACAGACCTATTGAAAAAACATAAGAGAAAGAGACACAGACGTAAAAAAGAGTTTAATAATAATGATAACAATATTGATGATAGAGCTTATTATGTTCATTCACATGTGATGCTACGGGAGTTCAAGCAGTCCACCATGCGTAGACGACCATTTGTGTTGTTGAGATCTGGTTTTTACTCTCATCTCTCTCTGCTTCATTCTCAGCTCCGAGGGCTACGCTGGCTCTGGCTCTTCGGTTGTTCACTCTCTATCAATGGGGGCATGTCCATTTCAGAAGGTCCCAGTGAACACCATTATTGTTGTTTTTGTGTCTACTTTGTTGCCTGTACTGGATTTTTTCTCTGTAAGATAAAAGAACTTTCTGCTACAGCTGCTAAATGGAGATAATGTAATTTTAGAAGGCTGGCTTTTCTTTTTGCTGGTAATATTTCAGCATCAAAACAAATTATGTGTGTTTTGATTAAATACCCCATCTCTTGATGATAAGTTTCATCCCATTGCCGTAGCATTTGTTCTCTCACTGCTTCCAGGCTTTGAAAATATCTAAAGCAGTTGCTTGTCTAATCCTAAACTCCAGAGCAAAGAATACTGGAAATTTCATACCCCTATGTCTTTCTGAAGTGGCTGATAGCAGACCAGCAGTGTCTTCCTCTCTCCTGACAGGTTCAACTGGAAATATGATTAGAAAAATAATCATTTCACCTCGCAGATGCTGCTGGCTATATTAGCAGTCATTGGTGTTTATGTAGTGCGCCCATACCATCTTTGCAGTTGAAAACGAGCTGAGTTTCGTTGTTGAATTCTTCAAGTAAAATTAATTCTTCCCATGGAAGCTTCATCTAAGTTTGAATCACAGACTAAATGTATAAATTAACAAATATCATATTAGTTGGATCTGCTAGCATGATGCTGTAAAACATATTGTTCCTTTTAGAACTATGCTGATGCTCTGGTGTGATCAGTGCAATGAATTTGACTTGCTTTTTGAAACATTTTCTAATATGAAATGAAGCGCATAAATATTTTTTTTACTAAATGTAAAAGTAATGCTCCACTGAAGTTTACTGCAACCACTTGCTAGCACACCTTCGGTGACATCTGGTTTTCACTGCTTAATGCAGCCAGCAGCAGCAGTCATTTTTCTTCCTCGTTTTATCCTCTGCTGCTGCTGATGGTGCTACAAGCTTTCTTATTTGGGTTTATTGATAATTAATAATCCGCTCGCTTCCTGCGCAAACAGATGAACAGATGAACAACACAGGCAGACGTAAACACAGGTGCACTGAGATGGGAGAGTGGTAAAGCATTGGTTCCCAAAATGTGTCAGTCTGTTGCACCCCTACATGTCCCTCAGCTAACTTTCTGAACCGTTTAAGAATACTTTCCATTCAGTTGTTTAGTGTCAAAACCAAAACATTCACTCACCAGGTTCCAGGAAATGCATTTCATGGCGTAGTGGCGGCCAGTTTGGGAAACAGTGTGCTATAGATTTGTGGTGGGAGCTCAGCGAGATAGGCATAAATTTTGCTGTTTTTTCAGAAGTAAACATCTACAGGTTGATAATCTCATATTTTACGATAGGTAAACACTGGACATTGTGTACATTCACGCAAAACGAATCTTCTTTGGGAGCTTTTAGCTATTTCTATTGAGTACAAAAGGAGTATTCACTTCTCTGACAAACACAAATATAGGTTTCCAATGCAGATTTTATACATGTATCATAGAACCATCTCTGGGCAGCTAATCTTACACTCGTTGTGTGTCCAGCATATGTTTATGCTTCATCATAGTTAGACATAGAATCGGAATTTATGAAGTAACCAGTGATGAAACCAGTAGTGTTTCATTGATTATTTTTCTAGTTCAAACAGCTCCTCCCCAAAGATTGTGAATTTGTTTACAAAACACATGACTGATGAACGATGATGGTTTATAGACGGAAATTTCTATCTGGTAGCTGTTGTTGAACTATGCAGTTTGTTTTCCCTACAGACATTAAGTTTGTTTTCATTTCAATTTTTTAGTTTATGCGTGCATTGCCGTTATTCCTATATATAAATGCACTGAAAATCCCCCTCTATTCTCACAGTCAGTCACCGTGTATTAGTTTACGCTTCTGATCATTGCATATATTAGGATTCTCCTGTTTTATCTTTTTCTACAACTACTTGCGCTGCTGCTCTAGATGCTTCTGCTTCCACCTTTGTTACTTTGGATATAGCTGCTGCTGTTATTTCTGCTACTGTTACGTCTGGTGATTAAATATTAGGACTGGCAGAGGAGATCCTAGTGGCATTTGCATTATGTTTGTCAGAAAGCATTAGTGTGGCACCAATGCCATGGAACTCCTCTGTCAGTGGAAAGAGTATTTGCTGCATCCGCAGCTTCTAACAGTGGAATCTTCTATTGCTGTATGTGCTGTTACTTCTGCTGCTGATATTTTTCCTCTGGAACTTCACTTAGAACAACAAGCATTGAGAAGACAAGACAGATAGACGTGTTTGGAGCTGATCCGTGAACACCAGATGAGGAGGAGAGTAGAAAGCAGAACCGATGGTGTAACGTCTGCATGGCAAAGTCATATTTCACAACCACACTCCCGTGCAATGTTATACACTCAGCAAACACAAACTCTGTACAACAAGGGCTGAAAGAAGCGATACTGGAGTATTAGTTCAATATTCGCTTTTGCTCTTTTGAAATAGGGAATGGGCTCTAGAAGAAAAAAAACATGCTTGAATGTGAAACTAAGTAAATATTTATCTTTTAATTGCTGATTCACTGTAGTGGATATGTTGCAAATACAGATAATGAGAATAACAAAATATCTTATCAAGCATACTCGTACATAAGATATCTAAATGATTGACTGTAACATCACTTATGTCCAGTGCTGTACTCAGTCATATTTCACAGCCACCCTCGGTGCAGTGTTCCATGTGTGGCGTTGTTCTAACGTAAGCAGACTAGAAATCACTGTTGTTACTCAGTGCTAGAAGTAACTAAGTACATTTCGTCTCCCCATTAAAACCACATGCTTTTTGCTGTCACATGTGTGGTTTTACTTGTGAGACTTGGGATTTCTTAGACTGAGGCATTTCTAAAGTAAGCAGACTAGAATGTGTTGTTATTCAGTGGAACTAATTAATTATATGCGCTGTCATAAATATTCCGGGTTCGAAGAAATCTGAGCTTCCAAACAGTGTCTGGCTTCAATTGAGTAAATTAGTTGAAATAATTACGATTGGGAGACAGTACCGACGGCAGATATGAGGAGATCTAAATTATCATCAGTGAATGCAACAATGTCATATGATGGGATGGTACTTGTCAGAATGAATTATGTTCTCACTTCGTTTCATGGTCTGGTTCGAGATCTGTCTAGCGTCCCTATTTCTATGTCTGCTGTCTGATACTGAAACATATTTTTATGATTTCCCCTCATTAAAGACTTCTTATGTATTTGATAGACAATAAATAATTGCTATCAGAAGATTCAACTTTTCTGCTTCAAAGTGTGTTTGGGGTGAACTGTTTTTTGAATTACCATTTAACTTGGGGTAAGGTAGGGTGAGGCAAAACCAGTTAGCTTGACTAATTCAATATCTCTCCGTTTTCCATTTCCTCTTCTTCCAGGTGGTACCGCAAAGGCGAATCACAGCCCATCGAGGCCCTGACCAAAAGCGGCAGAGGTCGTGATGTACCTACCACGGCAGTATTGGAACTGAGACCGAGTAAAGATGAGGATGGTGTGGAGTATAGGTGTGCAGTATGGAATAGAGCACTGGCACCAAATCAGCGGCTGGAGACGGCTGTGACGCTCAACATCAACTGTGAGTTGAAAAACATTTGTGATTTTTGTTATAACGTTTCGTAAATTGTATGAAAATGTGTTTTCTACTTTTTTCAGGACCTCACAAATTCTAATAAAAATGTTCACACATAACGTTCCTTTCAGTGTGAGGTGTTCTAATTATAAAATATCGAAATACAATGTTTCGTAAGCATATATCGAGGAGGCGTAATGAATAGGAGGATATAAAACATTTAATCTCCCGCTTCTAGAGGGAAGTCAGGCTGATTAATACACGTGATTGAGAGCGAAATAATCAGGAAAAAGAAAGAGGACTGGCTAATTGTATAGTTTATTTCCAAAGCAGCATTAAATAAATATTTAATTAAACTGGAATACTGGATTGTAATTCAGATTCGACAGATCTGACTATTCATTTGCCATTCGGCTGCAAAAAGCCGGTTGTTATAGCGCAGTCTTGCTCTGTCACTACGCACTTCCATCCGTCTAATTTATCAGTTTTTGTCAGATATTTACTGGTGCTTTGGGCAAACCTCCAAGGTGTTTATGCAAACATTGGAGAGATGTGTCCACAAAAATTTAAAACAAGAAAGCTATTGTTCCAGACAATAATAGTGCGAAAAGAATCTCCTAATTCATATCTACCGATTTGGTCTATATAAACTATATAGTCTATAACCGAAGTTATATAAAAGTCTGCTTTCTGCAGCGCTGCTTTTGAAGCCCACATTTTTCTTCCCAATAGTAGCTGCTTCCTATCTCGTAGCAGTTTGTCTAATAACGACACTGAAATGGGTCACTACAGCAGTGGTGCGCTCACTCTTCAAAAGAGCTGCATAATTAAACAGCACTTATCCGTCTTTTACTCAGTTGCCCATTAGAACGGTTGGTTTTAATGAATCCGATTTTATTGATTTTGTTCCATTCTATTTGATTGCAATTAACAGGATTACAGGCACAGTTTCCAGTTCGATTTACAGTCATCATTACCAATTGAAGGAACTACTTTTTGTAATCAATCAATGGTATTCAAAATCAGTTTTATATTCAGCTTTCTGCAATAATTAATTGTATCAAATCAATGGAAAATATGGGAATTCTCCTTGTATCATTTGTGATCAGCTTTGGATTATTGAAACACCGTTTAGCTCGACGTTTTTATGGGCATTACTCAAATTTTCAGCCTCACTGACGTTGGTAGTTCGTGGTACACAGACCACGTTTATCTGTGCTGGCATGTTTCATCATACTCTCTTGTAACAACGTCTCATGTGTGTGTAAGGGCGCAATTTGCTTGAACTGAGACCTCATTTGTAAGTCTCCCTTTTCCCGGTCTTATTTGTATTTATAATTATAAACATAATTCTTTCACAGAGTAGCAGTCAACCTGTGCAAAAATCCAGCTGTCATGAGCCGTGTAATGCCGTTTATGATTTATTATCCACAATGCAACATTATCATGTACTTTCTGTTGATTCATGTTATCCCTGCAACATTATTATTACTGTAATTATACAATAATTTAATGTTTTTAATATTACTATTATTTAATTCGATTTCCCAATAAAATCCAGGCACAGAGAGTTATATTTTATTCGGTGGTTGGTATTAATGATAATTATCACGCATTAACAGCAGTTTAATTGACATTTTCCAAGAGGGCAAAAAGTTACAAGGTATTAATCGCAGTAGCAGAGGTTGAATAGAGGAAGGTGGATCAAAAGTGAGGATCATCAAAGTAGATGAATGATAATCTAGACATAAAGCCTGAATAATTGATAGTCTCGTTCTCAATTTAATAAGTAGTATAAATTAAAAAAATAAACTGACATTTTCAGAGCGCAGTAAATGAATAAAAACCTAAGAAGATAGTAGCTGAAAATTTTGCAGTCTATGTTTTTAGTGCAGCATTTTAAAAATGTCGAACTCCTGTCACTGATATGAAGGTACTGCACATAGAAACTGGAATAGAAAATTACACCTAAAAGTAGACTTTCATAGGAATACTTCAAACAACACCGCTCCACATACAACATTGTAGGGTAGGTGTGTGTGATAGAAGTAGCAGCACCTGCACTGTGCGTGAATAAGGTAGGGAGCTGGCTTCTTTCTTGCATTTTTTCTGATGCGCGCGGAGTAATCTCAGTCTGGCCAGACTTTTAGCACAATATCCGTAATCACTGCACAGATCAAGCGCCCTCTTCCAGGAGCCGCAAAAACTGAACTTCTTTATTTCTTGTTCCCACTCTGATAATACAACTCTTAAATCAGTTCTGTTCTCTTCAGCACTGACGGTTTGGCACAGAATTGTAATTAGAGGATTAGAGCTGCTAATCTATCTATTGATTCCAATGCAATTAAACGACATTTACCTACGTGAGAGATCGTATCAGGGATGACTACCTTTTGCATTTTGACTCGTAATATTTAATCCAGGATGATAGACTGCTCTTAAATGTTAGCAATTACACAGAGATTCACACCACAAGAAATAAGTCTAAATAAAAAAATGCTTCAACTACGCACGTAGACCAAACATTCTGAGTTTACAAAGTGCGGGAATAAATGGTTTACCATTTACATGATAGACTTCAATGTTTTCGCAAGATAAATCAGAGCACGCTCAAACCAATAGATTACAGGACCGCGCTAGAGGGCGAGTGAGAAAAATTCAAAAATAGTTGAGGTTATAACTTGAGTGTAAGTTAAATTTAGAACAATTCATTTCCAGACGACAGTCTTGACAGTTTACTCTCAATTTATTCGATAAATTAATGCGACACTAGCGTTATAATTAGAATAATGTCCATCTGAACGTTGGATTGGCAATGCTATTAAAATCGATCAGAGTATAATGATAAGCGTTAAACTTTAATTACAGTAATCGACGTTTGCTGGATTTGGGAACTACTGGAGGAAGGAGAGAGAGAGAGAGAAGGAGAGGGAAGGAGAAGAGTGAAGAAAGGAGAAAGAGGTGAGATAAGGAGAGACAGAGAATGAGTAGTAAGAAGGAGAGAGAATGGGAAAGATGGAGTGATTGAACGAAAACGAGACAGACAGTAAGAGTAAGAATGATAGAGAGAATACTGAATGTGAATAGAATCACACATGTGAGAACACCCATTTATTGCCGTTTAATCAGATCTGCTACTGTTTGCGTGTTTAAGGAACTGCCATGGTATGATCCTGACTAGCATTATCACTCACATAGGAGGTTGTACCTAGAATAAAAGCTGGAATGCCGAAAAATACACATAAAATTGGTGTTCACACTATGAGCTTTCCATGTAAGTTTCTTTCCTCAATGTTGGCATTGAGAAAAATGTCGTACAGGTGACAATAATTCTAATGAACCGAGACCTTTGTTCTGTTCCAAAGCAACTACTTCTGGGGACAAACAAATCTTCAGCATTCGGGTAGTCTTTCAATAGTCAAACAGTAAATGTATCGAACGGGCAAAGGTGCAACAAACTGATTTATGTCACTCGATCGCGTTTGAAGGTCAGTTTGCAATTCAAGCAGTAGGAGAGAGGAGAGAAGAGCTGAGAAGTAGTAGATCGAGAGCAAAAAACGATATCCACTCACTGGACATAAAGTCATAAATTATTAATTAGAGAGAAGAGACAGGCTGTAATTATTGTTGATCAGTCGGGTAGATCCAATGATCAGTGGCTTTAGTCTTTATGGTGTGCGACACTAAATGTATGTTAAACACTCTCATGATTGGAGACAGAATTGTTTAGTGTTCTTTCACAGGTTTGTCCTATCTATTTGAAAACAAGAGTTCACAATCGTAAGTATTTTGAGCAGCACAAACTTCAGATATAAATGCCACAATTCATACCATTATATCTTGATTGATAGAATCACTTTTCCAAATCCCTGTTCAAGAATACTTCTGAAACGAGGTGGCACTTAGTGTTACATCTCTATTTTTGCTTCATCAATAAGAAGGTTACAATTGCTTAACGAACTGCAAAAGCATCTATATAAAGACAGTTGGTCATTCACTTTATTACTACTCGTTTCTCATGGCATTATAATGAGAAGTCAGTAATTAAACGTCGTTTTCTTTTTTTGCATCGAGTGATACATCAGACACAAATTCGATAATAACTAACCTACCGGGCAGTTGCAATACAAGATGTTCTTTTATAGTGGTGGTGGATATAAAAAGTGATTCTTGCCTCATGAGAAACTCATGAATAGGCTCTGTGACACTGTGAAATCTGAAAGTTTTATTTTTATTCGGAAGACAGCTGAACTAAAGATTTCATGTCAAACGGCATATTTTGTCCTTCGTCACTGCACATTTTGAAATGCAAAAATGTTATATCTGTGTGTACATTTATATAACTACTAAATGTTATTCATGGTCCGTTATTTATCAAGGCTAAAGTCAAACAATTGTTCTTCAAAACTGTGCTTGGGGTCATTTACCTCTAATTCCATTAAACCCACTGCTTTTCTATACCTATGCGCCATACCTAACAAAACCTTTTGTTTCACTCCACTCATTTCTGTCGCTTCCTGTCATTCTCCCACCTACCTCACCGCAGGGATGTTAATGCATTTTTTTTAATTGAAATACCCTATATTTTTTATGACGACATGAAAATGATAAAATGTCAACACATTTTGGGTTTTTATAGGGTAACTTCCAGATTTTCAGGGCATAATTCTCCTTGAAAAGGGGTAATTACCCTAGCATTTACATCCCTGCCTCACCGTGCCTTTCTCTCTGTTCCAAACCGGGCTTGCGAAACATACGCTCTGAATAGACAACATGGAAATCGCATCAAGCCATATTCCACAGAGAGGAGCATATATCACCTATCCAGCTTCATCTTTGAATAAAAACGTACTTTCAGAATCCCAGGAGGTGAATGGCTGTCCCGAACATAAGGCATCCCAGGAGGTGAATGGCTGTTGAGAAAACAGACCAATTTATTTCACAAAGTTGTACCTTAACACTGAGACAGAGGAGTTCCATGGCATGGGTGTCACACTAATGCTTTTCAACAAGCGTATTATACATACCACAATAGGATCTCCCCTGTCAGTGTTAAACCAAAGCATTCGCAGTTCTATTCGTAAACAAATCTGTTTCCAAACGACCGTCACTCAAAACTATTGAACTGAGTAAGGCTAGCGATTCTTTCTTTCAGAATCCTATAAGATGAACAGCTGTCGCGAAAATAAACTAATTACTTATTTTACAAAGGTTTACCTCATACTGAGGCAACTGCAATTGTCATTTGTAAACCAATCTGTCAACAAACGACCGTCCTTCTACACTCTTGAACTGAGTAATGCAAGTGATTCCATTGCCATTCGTTTACATACGAAAGAATTAGAGAAACACAGCCTCAGACGCTGTCTCAATCCACTGACTTAATTTCGAAACATGACTACTCGGAACATAGTGCAATATAAGAAGTGCTGCTGACATAAGCAATCAAACTGTGCTGCATTGGCAGAACGTTATTTTCACCTGTCGCTTTGGGTGTAGCAGCAGCAGTCACATTTGCAGATGCAGCAGCAGCCATATTTTTGTGGACAACATAAGAGCAGCAGCAGTATATTACAACAGTAGTGGAGAGTGTTGTAGTAGCCGCAATATTGATCAGCCTCATAATGAGCAGCAATATTGATCAAGCAGGAATAGATTCAGCAGGAGCAGATTAATCATGCAAATACCGATCAACAGTAGCAACAGCAGGAGCAGTATTGATAAAGCAGGAAGAGTAACAGCAGCAGCAGCAGTATTTCATGTGTTATAAATCATCGCTTCCCAATCCTTGTCAGCTAATTGCACACACAGCTGCCAGTTACAGAACTTTTTGCGCACCACATAATGTAGAAAGTATCAAGTTTTCCAACAATATACTCAAAATTCTGGCTCCTCATTGTGCACCTAAGAATGTCACATTGCGCTGCAGTGTGCAATTTCGCGCAGTTTGGAAATGCTGCTATAATAAAGAGTAGCAGCAATGATCGGATGTTGTAAAACTGAGAAGCAGTTATGCAGGTGTATGGCAGACCAAAGCTATAGTGACAATCAGCAGAAACAACTGAGCAATGCAAAACCGTAAAACTCTTATTCGTGTTTAATTGCTTAATGGTCAAGAATTGCATGGCCGTTTTATTATGTATTTGGAACAGCAGTAAATGCTGATTGTTCGACGCTACGCAACACCTACGACTCAGTGGAAGAATAAAGGGCCAAAGGCAGATTTTTTCACAGGAAACGTGATGTTTTGCAGTTCTAGCATTAGAATTCTGTTGTTACCAGTTCAAGGTAAAAGAACTTCGAGGGTAAATGAATAAACAATAAGAGCAAGGTAGTAAACAATAACATAGTGCAAGGAACATGTCTACAACCTTCAACGTAAGTAACATGTAGAGAGATGTATGTCGGCATCACTCAAGGTTTACAATGAACACTTAAAGTCATAATAGGCGCGTATCCCGATTTCGCAGACTTAACCTTCCAGTTCCAATGTTGAAATGGTGTTAAGGTGATAGTGAAATTTGAAACCCCAACGTCTCTGAACACCTGAACGATGTGTCTGTAATGGAATGTAACGCCTCAAAGGGATGGCAACCACGAAATGGCACGTATAGAAGGTTCGCCTTTGTTTGAGATTACTAACCTCATGGAAGTACAGACTGTTTGAATCGTATTTATGAAGGTGTGAGAGAGAGAAAGAGAGAACTGAGGAGTATGAAGAGGGGCTGAAAAGAGGAAAATGGGAAGATGCCCATAGAAAAAGAGAGAGAGAGAAAATTACTCCTATTTACTGTATTTCAAACTCGTATGCTATCAGTCAAAAATCATTAGCGCTTCTTATGTCAAAGCCTGTGATTTACTTATCAATTTTGTAAGACAAACGAGCTGCTGAAATTTGATTGGACCGTTACGTTACCTCCCGACTCATGACTTATCTCCTGTCCAATTTGCACTGAAATAACACTGAAATACATGCACTGGAATAACAATAGCAGGTTTGCTCTCCACTGTAGACCTGTCCGTGAAACAACTGAAATAATTGCTAAGCCAAACATGCAAGATGTTTGAGGCAAGTTAGTAGGATTAATGCTATGCTTTCATTATAGGAAATATGACTAATGTGAAGATGTTAGTATCGGCAATTTTTTTTCTGCTACATTAAAAACCTCTGCCAAACTCTCTCAAAATAAATCAAAAGGAAAAAGTTAAACATTCAAATAGACCACTGTTAATAAGCACTTTGATTGCATGGTTTTTAATTTGCAAAAAAACTGCTTTCCTAGACACATTAAGAAATTCTCGCTTGCCATCTCTTCACTCTATTTCCATCCTGGCTCTTCTCCTTCTCCGACAAACCTATAGTCAAGGCAATCACTAGCTGTTGTTGCATTATGACATTATAACACGAGGGAGAGATTGTTATTGCGGCGTGTCGTGTTTTTATTCGCATTATTAATGTCCCGTGTGCTATGTGTGTATGCTACATTGCCATGCAATGTATGCACTTAATTTTATGATGTCATATAAATCTGTTTATGACTAGTTATGCTTTGCCTGTTGCTATTCTGATAGCTCATGTCGCCTAATGGGTCTTGTTCTTAGAACTAACTAGAGAATGAAGACATTACCGGGTCGTTATAAGACAACATCTAGTTAACCTAGCTATTTCCTTGATCAGTCTCTCTCATTAGTTGCATAGAAATTTTCCTCCTATGAAGCGTTTGCCAAAAGAGATGAACAGTATTCGCTTCGCAACCATATCCGTCACATGTCAGGTTACCATTTCAACATGTATGCTACAATATGTTGTAAAGACTTCGCGAAATATTGAAATGGTTTTGGTTGTGTTTATAAACATGTTGTTTTCTGTATCCATAAATTTGCAGCAGCAAATCCTACTGCTGCTACTATTTCCCGCCGATCATAACAGTTAGCCAGTGTTGTTACTGTGTGCTGATTAGACGGTAATTTTATGTTTCTACAACGGGAACACGCTCTCTGTTTAGGGTTAATGATATGACTTACTTGCAAGTACATGGAGAAACAGAACATGCACACACTGTTTACCGAATTTACCCAACTTCGAAAAATCATTCAAAAGTTTCAACTCTATAAAAATAAACCTGAATTTTCAATTCCTATGGCATTTGCAAAGGGAGTCTTAACAGTGGCGAAAAACTTGTATCACAATATCACCTGACCATTACATCACTTAACTCGGACTTCAGTCAGCAATTAATTTCAGCACCATTTCGTGAATGTCTAAAAGTCAAACAAGCTTCACTAAAATTACGTGGTTTGCTGTTGAGCCATACTGCTCCAGTTATTCGCTAGGCATATTGCTCTGCTCTGCACTGATTTCGTGCCAATGTCTCCAAATCCTATCGTACCTACTACTACACTAGCTATTAACTAACACCACTGCTGCTGCTGTCTAATGATGTTGCTACTGCTGCTGTTGCTGCCGCTGCTACTGCTCCTAATACTGTTACTACTACTGACACTGCTTAAGTCAGTGCTGCTGATAATACTGGTGGTAATTCAACCGCCACTTTTGCAGTTGCAGTTCTAATGATGCAAGCATTGATTATGCTAGGTACAGACGTTAGTGTTTTGTTACCAAGTGCTCTGCTGCTACTGATTCCTCTACTACTGCTGCTGCTTCGCTTACTTCTACTTACTGCTGACCTTACTGTTTCCCTCATCTGCTTCGAAATACCTGCCGTTGCTGCCGTTGCTGCCGCTGCTGCTGCTCGCGTTGACTGCTGACGGCCATAAACGTCCTTTTAGCGCAAGGGGTGATTATATTCGTTAAATCCTATTGTTTCAGAGTTATTATGTCTCCGGCTATGCTACATAAACTGCTTGCATATAAACAACTTCCTATTGATCATTATACTAAAGTAGCATAGCAGTAACATAGATTTATAATATAGAGAGTAGATATGGTTTCATCCTATAGGAGCTCTGTATTCTAATAATATTTAAGCAATAGTACGGTATATTAGTATGCTTATAAGCTGTATAGTAATAGCATCTAGATCTATATAAGCTTTGAGGATATAAGACAGATTTTCTTTCATTCTATAGCTGTTCCCTATGTACATCGATTTGTACGCTGTTTATTCCTAACGAAGCCATACTTGTGTTCCCATTAACGGTCACTGCTAAATTTATGCAAGTACGTTTACAAGGAGCAGTGACTCTCCGTTTAGGCTAGCTATAGTTCAGTTCGTTTTGGCGCAAACAGTAATCATTGCTCCTAGATTTTATAAGTTCGCAGATTAGACAAACTTAACCCCTTTGCACTTTTAAGACTCACCTGTCTCATTCAAAGAGTTCGTTCAAAGAGATCAAAGAAAGAATGTTTCGAATATAGGCCGATAAGTTTCCACACTTGTAGTACTCCGAAAACTGAATTTCAGAATAATTGTGATCGCTAACGTGTTCTCGCAATACTTCTCCATACAGTCGAGTGTTGTTGTTGTGTTTTTCTTTAAAACTATTCCAGAATCTGGCCGTTTTTTGCTCGTTCCATTGTTATACGGTAAACGCGGACGTTGCTGCTGGTACCTCTACTGCTGCTGCTGATCTAATATCTGATACTGCTACTACATTATCAGCAGCTGCTACTACCGTTCCTGATGTTGTTACTCTCAAATCTGGTGGTCTAAGTCCAGCTACTGTTCTACTGCTCCAAGAACTGCGCCTATTGTGTGTCCATCCTCTCTCTGTTCCTGCAACAAGGCTACTTCAATGTCGTTCTTCCTATTGCTGCTTCTGTCACTGCTGCTGTTACTGTTGTTGTTTCGTTTAGGGCTATTGTTGTTTGAGTCCACATCTACTGTTGATACCTTTTTCTACTGTCTGTTCCTGCTACACTGCTCTTGCTGTGTCCTTCTTCCCGCTGCTGCTTCTGCTGTCACCGCTGCCATTGCCGCTGCCATTGCCGCTACCGCTGATGTGATTGAGTGAATGACTGAGCGATCGACTGCTACCGTATCAGCAGCAGCAACAGCAGCAGTGGTGGTGGCAGTAGTAGGTTTTCTTTCGTCTAATGCCTGACTGCGTTTTGTAGATAACATCAGGGCTGGGCTCTACGTGGACAGCATTTATACATAGGACATAGTTGGGTTCAGTGAAGAACGAGTCCGACAGTTGGTCATTCGTGTCTTACTTCCAGTGTAACACATTTTTTGTACATTTAACACTCACACAACTGATACATCACTTTAGTCTCCTGTAGGTCATGTCATCTATGTAATTGAGTAGTGAAGTTGTGTGTGTAACACAAACGTTCCATGGAAGTGTTATGACTTACCTTTCGTAAGCAAAAGCTATAATGAGCCGTCAAAAATACAAAAAGTTAACATATCTAGTTGGCTGATGTGAACGACGTGGCTAATTGAATATTAACAAAAGCATATCAAAAGTGTATTTTCTTCGAGTTGAAATTCGTATTTTTCAAGACTACGGTAACAGAAATCAGCAATTTTTTTATGTATCTCATTATTTTCCTAGAGACCTATTCTATTAGCGGACCCCAGTAATGCGATTCTATTGAACTGTTTATACTCTGTCTAGCGACATAGTTGCATGCCAGAATATCTCCGAACCGCAGGGCTGTGATTAAAAATCGCAAATCGTGGTTGCAGCTCTGTGAGAGTCGAACTCAAAAGGAGATGCAGGAATTGCTGCCTCAATTCATTCCATGCCACTGGCAAGACCATAACGTTGCAGTGTTACAATAATAGGATAAGATATTCATAAGTACCTCTTTCACCTGTTCCTATGGGTCCTGGAAAATGCTAGAATTATAGAGAATGCTAGAAAATGCTAGAACAGTAGAGCTCAAAAGGAGAAGCAGAAAGGCTGTCTAAAAAACTACTCTGTGCTGCTGCCAGAAACATAATCTTACAGTGCCATATTTGAACACAGTCAAATTGTCCTTCCTCCAGCATTCATGTGAGCTGAGGCTAGTCAAAAGTCATTGCTGAGTTATGATAAGCGTACTTTTTTCTCACATTCAAAAAAAGATGCCGAAGTTGATATTTTCACTTTTCCTGCTTTCTCTCTTCAGATTCTCCTTCTGAAATTTACTTTCTGCCTGCAAGGGATATGCCATTGTTGACTACGCCTATCACTGTCTTTCGGCAAGACAGCTTTCGATCTACCTTGAGAATATATATTTTGTGCAAAATACCTGAATGTAGTAAAACCCGGAGCTATTTTACTACTGGGATACAACAAAGGGAAAGTTCTTGCACAACACTCACATTGCAAGTTATTACGAGAAACCAAAGTGGTCAAGCATCTGTTAAATAGTATATATTCAACGAATTTTTCGTTTATGCACTAAAAATTATATCGACCAAGATGAAGAGTTTGGGAAATTGCAGCGGCCTGAAATTGTCACAAAGGAACAGTTTCGATGAGATTCTACGTGAATCATGAAAAATAACAAGTCAACTTCCTCAAGGATATAATTTAGAAAAACAACTTCTCAAATTTTCATTCAGAGTGTCCTAAAGACATTCATTGATTACTTTAACATTCACGGTGAATTTTTATTCTTTGCGATCGATTTATTTAAATCACAATAATGTCCGCATACGTGCGCGTGCCATACATTTTAATGTGTCGGCAGCTTTTTGCAAAACAGTGGGCACTCCTCTCTTTTCAAAACAACAACAAGTAGTTCCCCTCTCCTTCTCACTTCACTGGAATGTTCTTTGAAAATATTTTCGGAAACATTATCACTGGAATTTTAAAGCGAGACCATTGTAGTTGCAGAGAAAACGCCAGTTCCTGTCAGAGTGAGAGGGAGAGGAGTAAGGGGAACTAATCTAGAAGCAGCGTCGCTTTAATACGCCCAGTGATACAAGTTACATGATGGTGTTTCGAAATAGGTGTGATTTTGTCATGTTACAGTGCATACAGCTGCATACATGTATTGGTGGGCGTGCTAACATCCACATCGACAGTTTACCACTTTTATTCTCATGCTGAAAAATATTGGCAACTAGCGATGTGTGTTATCAGAGGGGATAGTTTTATCGTACTGAGTTACAACCGTAGCACATTCTTATAATATGAACAAGACAATTGCTACTTGGCAATAATCTGATTGCTAACAGTTTTAAATGTTGTCTTTTCGCAACAGAACATATTCAGTCGGTGAACTATGATAGTAAATAGCGATAAAACGTTTCACAACCCCAGTTCATCCTTGTCAACCCGCAACACTTATAATTACCATACTCACCTATCAGTTGGATGGGAACCTTCACAGGATATCTATTATAATTTCCATAGACTTGCATACGTTTTGCTAATCTTTCTTTTTGTTTCCAAAAATTGGTCATGGCTATTCAAACTTGTTTATTGTTTGACCTATTAATGAGAAGAGCTTTAATTCTTTTAGAATGTCATAGTTTTGCAAATCTCTTTTTTATCACGGCTGATAAGTTTTTATCATCAGTCCTTCACGTTGCTGTTCTTAATTCTCAGATGGCCGCATTACTCTGTATGCACGAAACTTGCGCTGTTCCTGCGGAACAAAAACAACCAAACTGCAACTAATACCACTGCAGCAGCAGTAGCAGCTGTGACATGAAGAAAATGGGCCTTCGCAGTTGCAATAGTCGCAGGAACATTAATAACACAGAAGCATCAGTAGCCGTATTAGCTAAGACAATAAGAACCTAGTGGTATTAGCAGAAACAATAGGCGTAGCTTCTTTATTGGAAAAAGGAAGCAGGCTCAGCAATAGCCGGATAAGATCAGAGCAGGGCGAATAGATGCAGCAGCTCCAGTGACAAAAAAGTAAGAAACATCAGCCGCAGTGACCGTAGCATTTACAGCACCGAGAGAAATGGCAGTAGCAGCCCACCTAAGCAAACGGGAGTAGCGGCAAGAGACAGCCGCAGCAGTAGCAATCCCCCAACAAAGAACTACAACAGCAGCAACATCAGTGGCAGTCGGTTGGTCTAAGCAATCAATCTTTTGCTCTGAGTTAAATTCCTTACTCAGAGCTGTGCCAGATAACGTGCCACCACGCTTTGCAGTGGGTCTCGCTCGTTCGCTCGTTTCTTATACCACTGCAGCTCCTTATTGGGGACAAATAACACAAGTGCTGTGGCTTATGGCTGGGAATGCGAGAAGTCGGAAAAATATTTCTCTGATTCTGACCTAACAAAGCCATCATTTTGCCGATTTTTATATAAGGTTTTTTTATTTCGATTTCAAGTGTCGCAAAGTTCATAAATGGCTTGTTGTAAAGCAATTGGGAATGGATGTACAGCTGGATGTACATGAAGAGGACGGTTTCAATCAAACACTACCTTTGGTAATCTTATTATAGAATCCTTGATAACCTTGTATAAGTTGGAAAAATCTTCTATTTGTTTATTACATTTGACGTTTGTGCAGCAAATGCAATAGAGATACAACAGAACAAAGATACCAACAAAGAATGGTAATTGTCTCTGAATGAATTCTCATTCCTTTCCACATGACAAGTGACAGAGAAATAAAGAATGAGATTAGAAAATGAAAAATAGAATACGCTGTTCCTGATAGTAGAGATAGTACTGCTTCCTGTGTTCAGTCTTAATTAAGTCTTTTCTTGGATTTCAACACAGCGCTGGTTCCTAGAAGTGTCCCCTTCTATTTTTATTTTCAAACGAAAATGAGTGAGAAAACAAAGGTATACCTATCACTGCCATTAACTTTGAAGTTAATAATATAATGAATATAATGTTTATATAATCTGTCTTGATTGTACAGCACTTCACTGTTGCGTTTGGCTTAATGATACAAGCATTATTTGCATGAGTATAATTACATGAGCATTTGTCACTAGAGAGTAAGACAGAACACAACACGAAAAAAGGGGAATAAATGCCACGAACGTCCCATGTGAGTGCGAAGAAAAATTAAAAAGATCACCATAAAATCATTAGCACAAATTCGTGGTAAAGCTCAGTTCCTGAGCTGTTGCTTTCGTATATACTTCATCCTTATATTTCAGATAATCACAGGTTCGATCAATTTATTAGTTTACATAATGAGTGAGCTACGCAAATCGCCATTTTATTGTTTCTTCTACTAGTGGCCGGGGAAAGTAGGGAGCACTCAACAATATGAATTTTACCAATTTTTCTGAATCACTCATAGAGCTATGAATTTTTCGACAATTTCATGTATAAGTGTCTCCTGACTGCTCCTTACACACATGTTTCCAATATCACATAGCCAAAATACCAGAATTTTATCTTATATACTCATGCCCACTCTAGCACTCACTCATTTATTGTAACTCTTCCATGCAAAATATAATGCCACAGGCCCCAAACGACATTACGTCTCTCTCCCTCTCACATATTGCGCTCTCTCACTCTTACTCACTCACTACAGCAGTGCATGGTCCATCGTATCTGACGGAGTAATTGGCACTGGATTTATGGTTATAATCATTCAAGAAGAAGTAAGGCTGTAATGAGTGTGGGGTATGTGTGTGTGTGTACACTCCCACTGAGCAATTTCGCGATGTGTGGCTGATCCGGATGTTACCGGATTGTTACCGGAATATCGCGGCAATGAAAAGAATTTACCGGTTACTGTGCGTGTTATTGTCGGCAGTTGACCGGAGTTTTTTTCTTTTTATTTGCGGAAAATCTTAAACAAATTGAGATTGCCGGAGAATCAACGGAGTTTCGGCGGATAATGTGTCAAAACGCGTTGGCGGTAATAAATTAATATGATATATGCGGATGCTGCATGTTTCCTTACCGGAGGATCTCACATGGAAAAAAATCTGCAAAAGCGCCAAAATGAAAACTGTGGTGAACTGGTGAACTGTTGCATCTTTTGCATCTATTCTTTTGAAGCAGCTGGTCAGAAATCGGAATTTGTATGGTTAACCTGAGTGAAAGATTTCAGAATTCTTTTGGCCAAATTCTAATTGCTAGATAGGCCTAATTACAAATTTGCTGAGTTGGTAGTGAGTAGTGGACGAGTTTCCACAAATGTACTATAGTCACCAGTGTCGGAATTTCAGAAACACATTATCCACTTGGTTTGGTTTTCTGATGGGGTCTACCCCGATTACTCACACAGATTCCACTGGTTTTATATTCCTCACCGACCTTGATTTCTTTGATGTTTTTAGTTTATTTTTGAATAAACATAACGTTGTTTTTCATGTCACACTCGACCCCCTCCCCCATTACGTAATATTGCAAAGCCCCCAAATTACCATAGAACTGAATATTACGTTTCGCTAATAATAAAGAAAAAGGGAATATAGTCCGCCGATGCTCCGCCGAGATTCCACACATCCTCCGGTTAAGCAGCAGCAGCAGCATTTCATTACCGGAGACTGGTTTTGTGTTACGTTTCCGTTGAACGGTGGTTGATGCGGCTGATAGGCGGCGTATCGAAATATTAACTGTGCCACAGATCACCGGAGAGGCCGATTAAGGCGCCTTAATTTTCTAAAAATGCTCAGTGGGCTTGCACAAACTCATTCAGGTGCATGCTTACCTGCATTGCGTATTTTGATAGCTCGTGCAGTGGGAATATTCTATTTTTTTATTCTTGAAAAGAGAATGTCGACTAATTTGTTAGTACTAAGTCTTCTTGCAACTTTCTTTTTTATTTAAGAAGAAAGATTTTATATTTAGATTATTATGGAAACGTTTTCTTGAGAAATTGGACATAGAACTCTTACTTAATCATGTAAGTCGCCTTGTTTCTTCTACGCTTCACATCAATTAGTCTAGACTTCAGTGTGGATGATTAGGGTGTGAATTGTATACGTTTTCTTTATGGAAAATCACACTCTTACATGTTTGCGCAGAAAACGTCAGAATATATGCATCAGCGCCGTCGCTACTGGGTATCAAGGGTATGCAATGCATATGGGCGCGGCCTTTTATAGGGAGCGGAATTCACTTATTTAAGACAAATGCCATTAGGAATGCCAGATAATCTGCTATTTTATGAGCGCGAACTTTGCCTCGCATATAGGCGCGTCAAACGTAGCGACGGTGCTGATATGCATAACCGAAATGATCTTGCTAGATGCACAGTGAAATCAATTGTCACATAATGATTATTCTCCTTATGCAAATACTATCATTATAATCTCCCATCTCAGCAAGCTTTAATCCAAAATAATCGCTTTTCTAATTACATATTCTTCATTACTCTAGAGAATGAGTCATAGAATAGGAACCTGAGTTCAAAGCAACTGCAGGGGCCTTTGTAAGAGAGACGATATCGGGGTGCTATTATTATTATTAGAATATATTGATATTTTCGAATGTTTGCGAAGTGTCGTTTTCAGTCTCTGTCTTTCTCCTGGTTTTCTCCAAATACCAGATATAGTCCTGTTATTCTGTACAGCTCTAGCAAGCCTGACAGATTTCAAGAAGTGTTCTATAACACCCACATGGGACATTGTCACGAGGCCAAAAGGTGATACTTTTAAAATTTGCATAATCATGGTTTATATACTACAAACGTCATATATGTGAGTGTTAACAGTGAGTAATAATGGCAAAGTTGGTGTATGTTTTTTGTACTGGAAGTTTTGTATCTTTGGACTCGTTAGTTTTCCACTATTCCAAACATAGTGTGCTGCTCTTGTTCTGCCACTTTTTCCCATTGCTCTGCTTGTTATCAAGTTTATATCCTCACTTACTTGTACTCATTAAATTGATGTGTACTATATAGATGTCCCCTTTGATTTGGTTTTAATCAGCACTATACACTCAGTTGTGTTTGACATTGCACATATATATATATCTACATATTAGGTTATATCTATCTGATTCTCTTGTTAGGAGTAGTTTTATACATCATTTAAATATAGGTTATATATAGTTAATCAAGAAGAACAGATAGGGATCACTCACCTATAATGGCTACCACCACCACCATTGGAATCGCCATTTAATCATGTCGTAAACAGTCCATTATAGTAATAGTAGAAATAATATCAGATGAGTAGTAATTCCGATTTCTTCTCATTCGCATATGTCTCTCATTTAATGGCCCAATTAATTGTGTCGCGCTGGAAGCGAGGGTCAAGAAAATCTGGACGCCAGTTAATAGTAATTGAGTCGAGTCTTTGCATAAGAATCCAATTGGGCTTTAGAACTCTTCAATTTGCAAGCTATGAAGCTTGAGCTTTAAAAATAATAAGGTGTCTTAGAAAAAAAGCATATCTGCAGCAAAGGGGCACTTTTTGGTCGGACGATAGATATGTTCAACAGAAAATGGAATCTGAAATGATGCAAACGAAAATTCTTTCTGACAGAAGAATAATGTTATTCATATTATTACCTTGGCACAAGTATGAACATTGCCTCACTACTCCATTACAGTATGTTTCTGTCAAACTCTGAACACTGTCATCCACTCATCCATCACAGAAGTAGTAGACAACAGATAAACAGGTTATCGAATGCAGACTATAGCCGGTCAGTGGTTGTTGCACCTTCCATTTCTCTTTCTTTCGACTACTCTCACGCACATACTCACTCGTTAGTTATCATCAGTTGCATGCAAAAAGTGTGCATACCTTGACGCCATCACTGGGTATGCATTCATCTGCTTCCAAGCAAAATGTTTGTTAGACAGCCATAACTATACTTACGTTAGAGCTTGTCCGTATATGCTGCTGATCTCTGTTTAATTACAAAACTACCGCGCACTATCTACGTGAGCGCTGACCCTTATCACATTTCCCCAAATTTCGTAAGTTTATCACCGCTATCTCTTCACGTAACTGGCGCTTCTCAACTTGGACATCAGTATTTGGAAAACTAAGAACCACCGATTCTTCCGTATCTGTACTTTTCAAGCAGTATCGAGTGTTTTTTTATACCTTACATTTTCCTCATCTGGTGATTTTCCTTTTCCCAACTAAAGTAGCCCAAGCCATACAATCCCTTTCTTGATAATTCATTTGCATTCTATACATTATCTTCATCTTAAAAGGCACCTTTCAACGTGACTATCGAAACGTTACATCAGAAATACCAAAGCTGAGTAAATAAACTTGAAGATTTGCGACACTAACTCAAAAATGCAATAGTTGGGTGAACTCTTCACCTGATGTGCTGCTCACTTAATCGTCCGCCGGACCTTGTTTGTTTTTTTTTTACTCTGGCGTGGTTCGATTATTGTGCAAAGGAAGTAAGAAGAGAGTTAACTGCATTGTTGTCCAAACTGAGAGCAATTATATCCTGGGGTGTAATAAGACACTTCTGCAGTGCAGTATTTGTGAGTTGATATTTTAATTTCTGAAAAACAAATATGATTAATGAAAAGTTCGTAGAAGATTCAAAGCCTTAACTGAATGCCACTTAGAAGGGCAATAGAATGAGAGATTTAGATATAATGAGATGAAGAGAAGAGAAGCATCAATTATTTTATGCAAGTTATGGTTTGAGTCGACCAATGAAGTTTGGGAACCACTGAGATGGAAAGAAGCATCAACTCAGCATCGTTTTATTCAGCTGCACATCCATTCAGTTTGCTCTCACAGCTCATTATATCCGATACTGGATTCACTACTCGCTCCGTCAACTTCAGCAACATGATTGTTTGACTCTTTGACACCAACAGATACAGTCAGGGACGGATCCAGAAACAAACAAAAATGTTTTGATGTGCCCCTCTAGAAGTCCAAAAGGACTATCTAGTAGGAGAAGACATTTGCCACTCAATGACAAACATCCTACTTTCTGCATTCAAGATTTAGTGTGAATGAGTCTTGTTCCTAAAGGAATTTCAGGATCCCTATCTAGTTAATATGCAATTATTCCTAATACAGACAACAGCCTGAACTTCTGAATCGAGAATTACTTTTATTCAGTATATATAATTTTCCACTTCTTTGGTGAACTTGGTATTGTCGTCAAGATATGTAAAGACGCAAACTTATAATTTGCTGATAAAACTTGATCTTTTATTGATCAGTCAGGTTTTTATTACTATCAACCAACTCTCTGTGAGCATACACAACTTCCAGTGCACATGCTTTCATACACCAAGCTACAATCTGATACTGGATTAGAAAATAGTGAATCGGGATTAGAAAAATACTGGATTAGAAAATGGTGAGCGGTACAAGGTGCTTAATACAAACTGTACATCATCTGAAAAGAGCCTGACCTTTGTCTGTACATGGACGATATACTTGGGTTTTGATTGATACTGAAGCCTAAAAATCCAAGCCTAATGTAAGATTTATATCATAAAACAAATTCTGATTTATTTCTCTGAATTATGATGTAAAATGTAATGTTAATGTTAAGTCTGTTCAAGAACACCCTGTGTTCAAATGAAGTTCAATATATACCATTAAAGCAATATAGTGTACTGTATACATTCAATACAATACAACCAATATACTGTCACGCATCGCTGAATTTATACGCCAACAATGTTTGAAACTTTTAATGAGACTGGCGCTGCTTTGAATTTACTCACTTATGCGATATCGGATTTATATTGCAGGTGGTAAATCAAATGCCAATTGAAAGTTGCCACACTCTCATGCAAACTGCTTACTTGCATATTATTTGAATGGTATTAAATGTGCAGCAAGCAAATCATAACTGTCAATTGGAATATTCGTTAAAATATAGCAAACCACTTTTCCTCCGCAGTGATACTTTTGATGCTGAATAAATAGCTGGGATTAAGTATGGAAATGTAGGATCTCAATAATTCTTAAACCAATTACCGCCATTACAAGATGTTGCCAGAAATATAGCCGTACAGGCATGTGAGCGTGTTTCAAGTGGTAGATACCGTATGTGAGTGTTAACTCTGACCCGTGTCGTGCTAATACTGACTATAGCATATAAGACGCACTTATAATCTATTTATCGAACCATTTACCTGTCATAGCCAGTGTTGAGCTCTCTGAAACATCATACTGTCATATCAGCAAGTATGTAAATGACAAAACGTTTACTTACAACAACGTCTCAACAGATATGTAGTTCTGGTTCTAATTAACTGCCTACTGAAGTTCGCAACTAAAAATCAATTTCTAAAAGAAACATGCCTGTTACCGCAATAAATCCCTCGTTATATTTCTCAATTCCCAAGTGCAAATACTGCGTAAGAAGAAGTTATTCGAGCAACATAATTGCTGCATACCTAAAGAAATTAATTGGATGCCATAACTTTTAATAAATTCTTCTTGCATTACTTACTCGCTTGTTACGCGAACATCATCGTATCTTATATAAGTATGCTAATGTTACACTTTATTCATTTGAGCTTGCAATATAGATAACCATAAAAAGGTATATATGAATGTGCTCAATGTAGACCTTAATATAGTTTAATGTAGCCAGGCATGGTAATTTTACAAAGTATTTTTATGTGATATATACATAGCACATAATAGTCCTAAAAATTGTTTAGAATATGAAGGTATCCTCCCTATATACGCATCTAGATGTGCTCCTCTTCTAGAGTTAAATTGCCATTTTATTAATTTTATGATCTTATTGCGATTGTCTTTCATAATTAGAATGTACTTCCTAATAGAGACAACGGTTTTATGAGGATAGGTTCTTCATAAAACTAAGCAGCATCTTAATGTGACTTCCTCAAGCAATGAAGTATTCTAGCATGGTGTTTTTTTTCTAGGAACGTTTGATTTATGCACTTGTTAAGTGCTAAATGCTTAGCGTCAGGTAGCCAAATTCATTCCAATACTTCAAATACATATTTTTGCAATTGTTCTCAATAGTTTATCCACACAGACAGTCATGTCATTGTTGATTCTGTGAGGGAACTGGACTAACTGCTTCAGCCCAATTTCAAAATGTTTCATCTGCTACCAACCAATGATGTGGTTAGCAGAACATGATCTGAAACAGAACTGCTTGAGATGTTACAAAGACAAGGTTGAGCCATAGATTCCAGTTTATTACTACTGCTAATTCTGCTGCTCATAATGACCGGCAGTATCGCGGTTAATTCCGTCTCATCCCTCTCTCCAGTAGTATTCCCCAGGCGAGTGTTAAAGTTCGGCGCTTATGAAGTGAAATTGATCTACATAAACACTCATACACATGAACAGGTTTGTCACCCTGCCATGAGAAGATCATGTCTTCAGTGGAAGGGATTTAGTTAAAGGTTAATTTAAACTGGAAAACTTAAAACTAAACAATGATATACAGTTTAATAATTGACTAAGGATTGAGTTTCTCTTTTACACATTACATGACATATAGAAGTAAGGAAGATTCATTTATGAGATGAAATCCTAATCAAGTCATATGTGGCTAGCATTAGATTTCTCCAGCCAAATGTTAGCTCTTGTCCTCCTTTTTACAGCTTCTAAACCTTTCCTATTCTCCAGATTTTTGCTACCCAACTGTCTTTGTGTGGTGAGCATGAGTACCTAAACGAAAGCCTGGCACCTATTCTACTATGTTCTCAGGGTATCATGTATGACGCCTAACTCTATCTGTCCTCCTGTTCGCTAAGCGATGCTGAAATCATGTTGATAACAAATGATCTGCATATATGTATCTGCCTACAACATCCAATTTGCACCCATCATAACAGAATGATTTGTTTGACGCTAGAGAGGTAAATATCAGAGAGATAGAGCTGCAAATTTAGTGCTTCCTGATATTTCAAACAATCTTTCATTTTACGTGTTAGAGAATTCTGGATTACAGATTTGTTCAATAATTGCGTTTCGTTCCGTCAAACGCACCAAACATGAACATGAACTAAGCCGTGTTCGCTATTAGCGCTTATCTGGCCTCATTTTTATGAGAAGCTTATTAGGAAATTTCAACTGTCTGGACCGCCATAACATAACATAACTGCTACGAGAATACTAAACGCTACGAGCACACAGGCTCCTGTGGCAGCAGTAGCACTTTCTAACGAACATATTAGAACAGACGGGATGTACAATGCTCCGCTCATATACTCTCCTGAACAATGGCACTCCAAAGACTGTAAAATCTCTGGTTTTGTAGTCCAATAATTTATTCTGAACTCAGAAAAAGATAAAATGAAAACTAGAGCTGCTGCTTAATGTGTTTAAGTTTGGAAGTAATGAATATGTAAATCAACAGCAAGTAAACGTATAGCAAATCATTGCAATCCATCCAGAATAATGCTTATTTTGTAATTTTGTCTGGTGGTGAGATTAGATAGAAAGCGTGCAGAAGGTGGAAAGTAGATTTTCACTGTAGTCGTCATATTAGTTGCAATGATATGGCCAATATAAGAAGTGCAATTGCTGCGAAAGCTGCTGCAATAATCCAAAGTAGAGAACGGTGTTGCTGGCCAGTAGATCTTTGCACAAAAATCATCCTTGCCTGAAACTGTATTTCTAGTATTTGCTAGTACGTACACTATGTCAGCGGCAGTTTTAGCACTTGACAGCGCTGGTGTATAAGCTATGTGATGTATTGTTATATGTTAAAAAACTGTTTCATCTGTTTGCCTTTAAGGAGACAGCAATCATTGATATACACTGTCCAGACGTGGATAAAGTAGTTGCACAGTAGCCCGCCTGCAGCAGTGAAATAAACAGATATTACAGTTGTTGAAAATTCTCACCAGAATTGCCAAACTGGCCTTCATACTTGAAGCCACCCCGCTGTAATACTTATTCCCCTGCACTATCCAATTAGCTTTTCTCTTGCTCTCCATTACCACAATAAGCGTGCTGGTGGTGTGAGATATTATGGCATTGTGGCAAGAATCATTCTGCCACTGGCATAAACTGTTGAACATCAGACTGTGAATTGTTCTTTTTTATATTTGACATCAAAACTGGAAGGCTACACCAGTTTTATAAGTTATGCTCTTGAAAGGAGCAAAACATGTACTAACCAGAGAGACCAATATAGTGTTCAGCAATTCGGTCAGGCACAATGATTATTCTCTTTTCTGTTGTTCTGGGTATGGACGTATTATGATTATCGAGCACGGCTGAACTGTTGTTGAGTCTGGTTCATTTGCCTGTGTGTTTGTTTCAATTTGGTGGTCCTTTGCAACACTTCAAGCAAGTTTCGGTTACTGCCTTGTTCAAGCAATGTTACCAATAACACTCACATGGGAATGGTGTAACTAGAGCGTAACGTGGAACACACAAACATGCAGAAACATGGTCTGTTATATCACAAACGTCTTTAAAAAATACTGTTTAAACTAATTTCATTTCTCTTCTCCATTTCCTCTCTCCTCTCTTCATTCCAGATTTCCCCCGTGTCACAGTTGGTCCAGAGAACCCCCTGCGAGTTCTGCAAGATGACACAGCACGTCTGCAGTGTGCTGTCGACGCCAAACCATCAGTGCAGGTATGTGAATATAGAATCCACGCGTTTGAAGTTAATTATGTAATTGCTATGCAATTTACTGAATGGGGCAACTGCATCTGTTTCATACGCATACTATTCTCACTTCTCAAAGCGATGCTTTACTTTACACCGTATATGCTTCACAAAAGTGAACTGTTGCCAGTTAGGATATATTGCGATTTGCAAAGAATATTCACGAATTCTGCGTAGGTGTTTAGCGGCCGTCTGTTCCTTCTGAAAAAAGCAAAGGCTTTAGCATATGGCAGTGCTTATCATTTAAATGTTTCTCGCCCCTACCCCTGCACAGGAGGTTCGTTGGACTCGCAATGGTCGTTTCATAGCCACAGCCCGTACTCATGTCATTCCTCGTGTCACACTAGATGATGCAGGGACATACGTCTGCTCGGCTGATAACGGATTGGGACACACTGGCGAAGGTACGTTACGGACGCACACTGACGATAAGCTAATGATTGCTAATAGCAACAGTTATTTATAATGTCCACTATTATATCCACATCAGCCATATTGAAAGTTTTTTTTGGGAATGATACAAATTCTTCCATATTGTTAGACTATTAGTTGGATGCCCTATTCCCGTTTGAAATTCACAGAACTATCATATATATATATATCGTATTCGTAGTGAATAATACATGAGTTTTCCTACCTCATCTTCCACAGGTCGCCTAGTTCTGGATGTCCTCCACGGCCCTATTGTAGTGGTTCCATCGAGTCAAGAGGCAGAGGAGGGTGAGAGTGTGCAGGTGGTGTGCAACATCACTGCTAATCCTGCACCCACGTCGGTTGAGTGGTTCAAAGAGGGAGACAGGACGTTTCAGCAGCAGGGACACATCCTCAGGTGAGTTTGAACAGCACTTTAATTAGAAATTGCTCCTAAGGAATACTAACATTAGCTGACAGGAGAGTAAAGTTACTTTTTTCTACCTACATTCATACAGGACTAATATTTTTTTGTATTTGGTGAGTTATTTCTTTGAAATAAGAGCAACTAATCACAATTTATGCACTTCTTTCTATCCTTATGCAGACTGGACAAAGTGAAGGCCACTGACTCAGGTCGTTACGTGTGCCACGCCATCAACGTGCTCTCCCCATCCCTTCACTCTGCCGCATCAACATCGGCAGTCATATCACCACAACTGCAACAACAGTCATCAGCAACGAATCCAGCTGCAGTGATGTCCAATAGTATTAAGAGATTGGAGAGAGTGGCTAATGGAACTGTGTCAGTGCTGATCAGGCATCGGCCGGGAAGGGCAAAGGTAAGATAGGTTAATCGGAATAAAAGTTAGGTTTAAGTTGATATTTGCTTAGTTATCTGTGTTATCGTCACTTCACTTGTGCCACATTTCATCTATCTGTATTTCAGAGAATTGAATAAACTGTTGCCATATCTCCAACGTCATACGCGAAAACGATAGTTTGATAAATCTCTCATTTCTCAACTGTTGTACACGTATATCGGAAAAGACGCTACTTGTTTGACATCTGAAAGAAGGAAGGCGTCAATATGATGACAAACAGCCTTATCTAATCTTCCTTCCTTTTACTTTTCAGATTACTCCAAGTGAACCGGTGGCAGTGGATGGTAGTCAGGTGACATTGGCATGTGAGGCAGATCCACCTGGATGGCCAGCACCACAGTTCAGGTGGTGGAGAAAGGGATCACAGGTCAGTACTCCTCAATAGTATTTAAATTATTGACTCAATTTTTACATATTTTGCGTTAATGACTTATCTTTTTGGAAAATATTTTTGCTATTGTTAAGAAATCAGCTATTTCGTTCTGATGATGATTGCAATATGGAGATACCTTGCACTGTTACTGATAGCATATATTTAAGTAATAATTAATATTATTAAGTATATAAATATATTTGTTCCTTCTTTCATCTTCCAGGCCACACTTGCCCTCGGTGCCCGTTACACCCTCCCCTCAGCCCGTCTCCACCACGAGGGCACCTACTACTGTCAGCCATCAAATGAACTCGGACTTGGCTCACCAGCTTCAGTCAACCTGAGAGTGTTCCTTGCACCCACCCTGCTCACTCCTCTACCACCTGAGACTGTCAGAGTGGCTGGTGATACGGATTTCTCACTCACCTGCAATGCGCAAGGAAAGCCGGAGCCGAATGTCAAGTAAGTTAACTTTGATGATAATTATTTTCTAGTATAATCTATTGAGTATCCATTGATTATTTGGCTCTGACCATTATGAATCTATTTGGTGGTGGGATTCATTACACCGCGAACAAAAGCTGCAAGTATTTAACTTGGAATGTGTGATTACATTCATGTGCATTATTCAGTCAGAATCAGGCTTTGCTCTCTAAATGCTGAGATTGGAAGATCCTAAATATTTCGGGAAAAGCGTACTATCGCTAGTTGTGAAATTTTCGACATTGAAACAGTTTAGACACAGCCACCTGTATGTGTTCACTCTTTGACAGTTGTCTCTTCTACTTCTTTCAGCTGGTCGCATCAACTAGTGATAGAACGTGACTAACATTCGTAATAAACAAACAACACAAAATATCTTATAATAAATATATCCCATTAATATATATTATAATATAAGATTGTATTACATAACTAAGACACACACACACACACACACACACACACATATATATATATATATATATATATATATATATATATATATATATATATATATATATAAATGAGGCATTGCAACACAGAAGCATCATCTACCTTTTAAAGCACACAATTACAATGCAGGGACTTAGCTTACATCATTTTACGCCTCTGCTTTTAGAGTGTGAACGTTAATGTCTAAACAACAGAATTTCTAAGAGCATAAAAATGATTTCATTTGCTTTTGATTGAGAGCTTTCGTCTATCATTTCCGTCTCTTGATATGTACACTTCTGGTCACCGAATTAAAGTGAGAGCAGCATGGGTCTTTTAGCATTTACGCGTAATCAACCGTGGTATGCGTAGAAAAAAACTATTATATCATTTATTTACAAAAATTTTAACTTGAACGATAACCAATTTTATTGCAAGTTTTTAACTTTAATTAGTGACAACGGCCTCTAACGTAATCCAAGATTAGATAATCTGCGATTACGTTTATCTAGACCTTTACTTACCATCACTAAATGAGACTTGGGAAGGACACAATATTTTGATTATAAAATTATACATGCTCTTGCTCATGGGACAACTTTTTAAAAAGAGTGGACATGCATGACCAAAGGAGAAAGAAGAAAAAAGTTGTTACCGCTGCAGCAGCTGCAGTCATGTGACAGTCGCTTCATTAGCTGGGCTGAGAAAAGGATATATAACATAGAGTTTATAACATAATGTATAGCCAGCGTTTCTTATATTTCTATTGAGTTTTGCTATTTTGAAAAAAAACCTTGAAAAATATTGGTCAAAATTTACAGTAATTTCATGATTGAACATCTCTAGAAGAGAGCATAGAATTTTTTATTTTTTTTTTTTGTTTTCATTGCTCTTTAATCTCTCCGCAAAATTATTGTCCAGTTTAAGAACTACTAGTGAATATTAACTTGTATTATATTCTATATATCACATTATTTTTGAACTCCTATGAAACAACTCAATATAAAATCACGTACAGAATCGCTGCTTATTACGAACCAGAGAGTCACACGTACATCACGAACATAACCTTCTCGTTACAAATGGCATTACGTGAGTAATCTTCTGATCATCTGTCAGTGGACATATCATATCAAATAAATCTGCAGTTTATGTAGCAGAGGTGTAACATCAAATACATCTGACAATGTTAGAGATTCGCCTGTTCATTAATTAAATAATTATTTATCAACAATCATGTCTGTGCTTGCGATGTTTGTGTACGTGTTTCTGATTCCTAACCCTTTGCCGATTAACGCGCCTTTCGAATGCCGACTGAAATGTCATTGATGCAAGATAATATTCTTTCGGTGATTGGGAATTTCATTTAACTCTTAGAGTTGAAAATTTTCGATGCACAGCTATATTCTCAAGAAACATAATTCTTTCTTTCACACCTCATATCATTGGCCAGTTGCTCCTTTTTGTTCTTTCCTTTCTCACCTAAATAATGATATATTTCTCTTCCCTGTCTCCTTACCCAGGTGGTACAAAGATGGCCAAGAGATCACACAGGAGAACAGCAGCAACCTCTACGAGATCTCAAAATCCGAATCAGAAGGCCGCAACGGTGCTTACACTGTACAGAGTACATTGAAGTTCCGTGGTAGTGAGAGGAAGGGAGCTGCATTGACGGCAGGTGATAGGGGTCGGTACTCGTGTGTCTATCAGAATGAGGTGGATAAGGCTGAGTCGGTCATGCTGCTCAGGATTGAACGTGAGTTTTCTGTTCTGTTGCTCTTTAGCTTATGCTTTTTCTGAGTGACTGATACTTATTATGCAGCGGGGCACAGTTTACTTCTTCTTTTAAGGTGGCACAGGAGTTGCTTAGTATAAGGCACGAGACGTTTAGAAAAAAAATTGTGAGTGTAATTTATGACCAGCTTACAACACTGAGAAATCCCATGCTATCTTCCGTGAAGAACACAACGATTTCATAGTTTGAAACAATTCTTCATTCCGCATATAACGAAGCAAAAAGCGCGACACCTTGACAGCGAATTTCTCTCTTCACAGATCCTCCAATCGTGGTCAACCAGCACAACAAGGTTGCATACGAAGTGGGCGAAACAGCCTTCGTCCTCTGTCGCATGCAGGCCTACCCACGTCCCTCAGTCGAGTGGTCTTTCGGCGGTGTGCGTCTGAATGCATATGATGCCAATGTCACTGCTATGGAGGATGATCTATTCATGGCTGTGCTGAAGATCAACTCGGTGAAGCATAGTGATTATGGAGATTATGTCTGCAAGGCTACTAACACCAGAGGTATGTTGATAACATGTGGGAATAGTTTTTTTTTTAATTTCCTTTATCTCTTTTGCATGCCACCACTAAGGAGGATAAAGATTGTAGATATTACTGCTGGCAAGGGGACATTTAGGACTATATGAATGAGCATATAGACAAAAGGTACTCAGATAATCTTAAGAATGAGCAACAATGAAGGCTATAGTTCTATGTACTAATCATTTAAATTCTTGTCATACAGGTATTCAAAGTGTGGCCATCAAGCTGAAGCCGAAAGGTCCCCCTGAGCCTCCCTCTGACCTCCGCGTAGTTGAAACTGGCTACGACGCAGTGACACTCAACTGGCAAGAGGGTTTCGACGGTGGTGTCAGCAAGACCCGTTTCGTCGTCAGCTATCACAAACCGAATGAGAGAACGGGCAAAGAGTACGATTGTCAGAGTTCGAATCCGTGTGTTATCACTGGACTGGAGCAGCAGACCATCTACATATTCAGGGTGAGTGATCGGTATTTGGCTTTTATTTTTGGCTTCAGTGTAGCAGCGGGCGAAGTAAAAACGTTGCTTGGGAGAATTCATTCTTCAACAACACAATGATATTGTGAAGCTGCAGAGAGAAGATGCAGTTCCGAGTTTTGCCAAAACGCACTCTACTGGCAAAACTCTACTGCAACATAACATGACACTCAATAGATTATGGTTGCCTCAGAGCTGAAGCTAAATGCGAATGCAGAAAAGAGTATATATATCTGTTTTTGACAACTTGATATGAATGGGGGCTACTGCTGAGATATAATTGTGTGCTCATCAACGTTCTCTTTATCAATCTAATCTCAACAGGTGAAAGCATACAACCTCCGTGGAGAGAGCGCCTACTCGGACAACACGACGATAGTGACTGCCGTTGATGTGAGTAAGATCCCACAGCCACAGCAGGTGACGTATGAGAGGAGAAGCAGGAGGGTATCGTTTCAAGTGACCAACACTGACCTTGCACTGGTGGCTAGCATCGAAGTGCTGCAGGTAAGGACTTTGCTTTGATTTTCCGCAGCTTATTTTGTTTTGATTTAGGTGTAAGTTTCCTGATTGATATTATTTCATCGAGTTGATTTCATCTGAGGGTCTTGAAAATGAAAAAGTATCAGTGTAAAATCATGATCACTTCTTCAGGTCGCTGATCCCAAATCTTCCTTTTCGTCATTTATTGTCATGCCGTGCTTTCTAACTTTCCTCTTGCAAAGAAGCACCATATCTTAGAGTATTTCTTATGTTATATATACCTATTTTTAGCTTAAACAATTATTTATCAGTCATATCATCCTTTCCCATCTCACTATCTATTCTTGCAGGAGGGTGCAACTCCAGACGACTGGCAACCGTACAAGATGGTTCTGTTCGGTGCAGGTGGTGAGGTGACCATTGGACCAGAGGCAGGAGATGTCAGCAGCTGTAGAGTGCGACTGTGTCTGCAGAACAGCAAGGATGTGTGTGGAACGCACACGGAGGCAGATTTCAGTGAGTGTTTTACGTCTTTTTCTATATTGCTCTAATCAAGTGTTATAAAGTTGACATTTACGATTTTCTTCAGATATTGAAGTAATTCAAACGGGTTCTAGTAGTGGAGTTGAATGTGGAAAGTGAGAAAGCTGGCAGAGGAAATTGGAACGAATGCAACGAAACTGGCTGCATTCTGCTCAATTTCATATGTGAGACATTGACAATCATTTTGAATTTGGTTATAAATTTTCTTCTCTCAATCTTCCCCGCAGTTGACACAGTTCTCAGTCAAGCATCCAACAGCATTCCCACTCAATACCTAGTGGCAGTGATAGTCTCAGTCATAGTGGTGCTGCTCTTCATCGGTGTGGTGGTGGTGTTCTGCTGCTGTAGGAAGAGAAACTTGAAGGTGGTCAAGAAGAACTATGAGATGGACAATGGCAACACCAGCGGGTAAGTGTGAAGATTGAGCAGTTGTTGAGCGAAGGTCAATCTTCTTTGACAATCACACGGCACCTTGTCATCTAGATCAGTTTAAACATGCATCCTCTTTCCAGCTCCATTCTGCAGCTGAGAGAGCGCTCCTGGAAAAGTAATAATATCTGTTTCATTTTACAATCTCTTTTTGTCTATAAGTTATCTTTCATTCATACTGTGTTACTACTGCCGTCAATTTTGTTTGCAAGGAGAGTGCAACATGCATAGCTCATTATGCTCTAATTTGTATCCTATCCACAGAGCCCTCCCAAACCTAGTCACATCACAAGGCAACGGTCCACCTCCATACTACGGCATGGAGAACAAAGGACTGGAGCAGTCAATAGATGCCAACCTACAGGATGATCCATCTAAGCTGCACTATGGACAGATGAATGGATATGGATACAGTGCACCACCCAATGGACATATTGGCAATGGAGGTGAGCCAAAAGGTTGTCAGAAGTTGTGACCACAACTACAAGGTCTCATTCTTTACAATATATTATAATATATATCACCTCTCATATGTTGAGATATTGGATGTGTACAGTTCTCCATCCAGTGGATATACGTGTAATTGAAATAAGTGCAGAATGCCCCATGTGAGTGTCGAAGTTATTTTTTTGCACTGTTATTTTATGCAACAAAATGTATTTTGGTGAGTTCTTGAGTTGAAGCACATTTACAGATGTGATGTTTATGCCCTCTTATGGCAAACCAATGGTAGAACCATAGATATATTACTAACCTTTACGTTCCTTTACACCTTCTTCGGGTAGAACAGTTGGAAATAATCTTCCCCTCTTCACTCCTTACAGGCCTCACAGTGGGTGTCGGCGGTAGCTACCCGATAGTGGACCAGAACAGTTACAGCAACTCAAACAATGGCGGATCGGTCGACTCACAGGACTCGTTATGGCAGTTGAAGCACAACAACGGTAAGCATTTCTTATAAGCTTAAAAAACGATACATTTTGCCAGGAAAACGAGCTATTATAACAAAGTTAATGTTGCCTTATGTGTTCAGTTATCCGCATAATATAGTACATTTTACACAATGTAGCAGAATATAAAAAATCTGACAACAACTTGAAGACGCCTCTTATTTTCGGTATAATTTGAAGACATCATTATATTTTCATTATTACAGGTGATGTGATCAGCAGGCACATGCCAGTGCCAGCCAATGGTGGTATTACACCGGTTGGTATGAATGGAGGACCACTGCCGCCCGGGAATGGTGTGCAGCAGACAGTCTTAGACAGGTATTAAACTGTGCTAATAAGTTAATTGTATATTTTGTTTTAGGTATAGTCACAATGGGTAGAAGAGAAATGAATCTTGAGTGCTCATTTTCTTTTTCGTTTGTTGTTCGGGCACTTGTCGTATTGGAACTTCAAAACTTCATTTGATAGATTATCGTGAATACGCGTAGTTTAGTTTAGAAATAAAACATCATATATTAAAAGTCACCTGAAAATATTTGACTAAACTGCTTTTCTCCTCCCTCTGCAGGCCCGGCTACTTCTATAGTGCCGTACCACAGCGTAGTCACCCAGGGTCAACATACGATGACTATGCACACTATCCATCACCTCATGATGACTATCTCAGCCAACAACAGGTAGTTAGAGCTCAGCTTTCTTAGTACTCTCTTTTTTGATTTCTTTCTCTTGCACTTTTTATCTCTCTCCTTCTCTTTCTCTCTCTCTCTCTCTCTCTCTCTCTCTCTCTCTCTCGCTCTTTCTCTCATTGCTGTGTATTTCTTGGATTTTGGGAGCTGCAAGTATTTCGTGGTCAATCCTATGTTTTGCTGTAAGATGTGAGTGTTAGGTAAATGGCAAGATCACTATCATGAAAAAAAAAAACATTCTTTTATTTTTCTCTCCATTCTCCACAGAATCAGCAGCAGCAGCAATACATCATGCAGCAGCAGCAACACCAACAGCAGCAGCAGATGCCAAATAATCAGCAGCAGCCGGACTTCTGCCAAGTCCCGTTGAAACCAAAGAAGAGGATAGACCACCTAGGTGGTAAGTATACAATTTGCTGTTCTAATCATTCAATTCCTAAGATAATTCTCTTACCCATTTGCTTCAGTTTGAGAACAATACTAAAAACTCAATAAAACGTTGACTTTAGCTAACGAACGAGTCTGCATTCAGTGTATTTGATCAGTAAAATCGCACAATTATTATTGTGTAAACATAATCATCATAAACTAACCCTGTTTCCGCTATCCACTGTGTCTCTGATTGCTGCTAACCACAGTAATGACGAGTAATGTCTGGTAAGTTCTATCAGCAAATCAACAGCATATCGGTGTGTCTGCAGTAGTAGCTTGATGTCACTCTTATTTTGCAGAACATAGATTGCTTCCTTATCTGTAGTAGCTAGAATTTGCACTTCTATTCCCTTGCAGTTTTCTGTACCTGTTTATTATCTCCTGAAGCTTGGCTTTTACTAATGATTTCTCATTTTATATCCCGTTTTCATTGCAATTGAATATCTGGATACAGAGAAAGTGTGCATATCTGAAAAACTTAGTGAAAATCATGACATCACCGCCGTGAATCGTCTATCCAAGCCAGTGTTTACAAACTCGCTATATCCAGCCTTCCCGTAAACATCATCTCTTAATTTTAAAAAGTGGAGGAATGTGTGAATCATAGCACTGACACGCTTGACGTTTCTGGCCAGAAACAGTCTATTTAATCAACCCATTCTCTTCTCTCCCGCCCCTCCCCCTGCAGATTCCCCTTACGGCGTTAACGTGATGCCTGATCCATACAGCGGGCATCCATACATGATGGACAATGATAGTGACGAAGTGATGATGAACAGCAATGGCGGTGGCAGTATGTTGCACCATAGCATAGCTAACAAACAGCAGCAGCCGCCGCATCACATGTCATTTGATGAGTCACTAGAGAGCGGGTTCTCAACGCCCAACTCGAGGAATAGGCGGGTGATACGGGAGATTATCGTGTGATCAGCATAGATCGTGTAGCGTTCTGTTGTTGTTCATAGATCGTTGAGCGTGAGGCGGCCCGTCGCCAGGGGAATTAGCCGAAACCAGGTGGTCAACTTCAGCACTTCAGGTCGGTAATCGTCAATTCGTCGAATCACCAAAGCGCGAGTGAAGCGTGAGTAAGCGCTATGCGTAAAGCTTACCAGCAAAAAGTCAAGGACTGGAATTTCAGCCATCAATAGACTTGATGGGGCTTTACACTACTTTAGCTGAGAAGACGCTGCTCCAAATTAGAACTTGGTCCGAAGCCTTTCCAGGCAACCCAAGTGACGGGCTGATTTGCGTTTTTGTTCAACCTATGTTGTGTGCGATTGTGTGACAAACTGCAGCGCTTGTACATTGGATGCTAAATAGTATACATACGAATATATTGAACGCTGCCGTCTAAGTATATATAAATAGAAACTACAAGTAGTAAGGATACTGACTACTCACTCAAATGGATATCCCTTCTATTGTGAGTAGTGAGCGCTCTTACTATTGCTATATTGTGGAGATGTGTGCGCGTTGTGTTTTAAGGTCTTTTCCTCTGAGCATCTCACATGTGCCATAGTGGGTGATGCTAACTCTTTCCCACTCTTGATCTAAGTTAAAATGCTACCTTCATATATCGTAACATGGTCAGAAAACGGCAGAGTTCAGGTGTATGAGAGGAACTAAGCAATCATGAGATATATTCTGAATTCGAAATCTGTAACGATATTCCCCTGAAATTCTGGTAATGTCTGAGCCTGCTATAAAGGATTAAAATCCAACAACTTCGTATATTGCCGCCACAAGCTGCGTACGTAAAATAGACCTGTTCAATTACGGAACAGTGGATAGATGGCATCGTCACAAATTCATCTGAATGGGAAGTAATTGAGATACTCGAATTGAAACTATCTTGTTGTCACAAACGTTGCTTCTGACTGCTACTGCAAAATCACCATTTCTGCTGGAGCAGTAATTAGCTGTCTACGCACTGAAGACGCTCTCTTTCATGGCTACCATATTACCTATTATTAGTGTAAAAGCTTTGCCAACTTTTTCACAAGCATAACTTATCTATTGAATGTTGTTATTGCTACAGAACTAGCGGTAGTGATAGAAATATGTAGCGACCTGTTATTAGACACTTTTGATATTCAGGTTAATTGATTAATTTGAACCTCCTTTGTCCTAATAATTATTTACTTTCGTGTCGGCTGCTGAGACATTCCACTGAATTCAATTGGAATCTAAGCAGCTGACAGGAAGTTAAATAATAATCAGACAAGTGAGTTGCAGATGCATCAAACAAGCTGATTGTCAAAAGCCTGTTATTGAACTGAAGTTCAACCTTTTACTGCGTTGAACTTCAGTCAGTTTTCAATGGGGCCCAATAACCAATCATTAGTTGTTTTTCTACACTGTCCTGTATAAAAGAGGCTGCCTATATAGAGACTGGATAATTGTTGTGCAAAACACTGCATTGTATTAAAAGAGAAAATCCGTGTACTATAAGAGAATTGAGTGCTTGATTTTGTAAAAACAAGTGCAAAATAGATTTTCTTGTGGTACTGACACAACTATAGCCATGTGAGAACAAATGAGCTTAAAGGTCCACACATCTTCGAAAATAGTTGGAAACAGACCATCGAATTAATCTAACTTGCACTTAGCTAATCTCTCTGTGTTTTAACAGGGATGTATCGAGGAAGTGTGTCTGTAAGAAGAATGGCCAGGTTAAAGATCAATACCAATGTGTTTGGCTGTTTTGAAAGCCACACTGCTTTCATTTACATTTTCGACTTTGGGTGTAAATGTTTGTCTGAAAACCAGCAGAACTGCCAGGACTGAATAATATCATACGTATTCTTTTATTGGTATTTTATTATCCTTATGCTCGCATTTTTATTGTCTTACTTTACTCCCTTTTGAGAACATAATCACACTGTTCACAAATCAGTATGGAATGCCAGGGTATTCAGGGACTAGCAATATTTTTGCTTCTGCCAAATGAAACGAATTTCTGTTGAAACTTAGGTAGCACAAACAGCACTGCCATAATTTACCACTGTTAGGGTTACTGTTTTCACAGTTGAGGAGTTTGGCAGAATATTGTTGCTGACAAGATATAGTAAACAGCAAAAAACTAGTTCGATTACTTCTAGAGGACTGACAGTTGCTGCAGTTATGAGTTCATTACCATGCATAACAAATTTGCTGGATATCTAATGTTGATATTGGTTGTGTTTATTTATACATCAGCAAGTAAACTTTCACAATGCTTTGAAACTCTTACAGCATAACTTTAGCAGCTGACAGTATTAGGTTTGCCACTAGAATAGTCCTCTTCACATTTTTGTGCCTTTTTCCTTGTTATTTGTTATACCTAACAAATAACAAGGAAAAAGGTTTTACTCTGTTACAAACTTGCAGAATTACATTGTTGCAAACTTGTGCAAGAATTGCAGTACTCGAGTATTACCTGGTGTACTTGTTAACACTGACAGGGGAGTTCAATGGCATGGGTTCCACACTAATGTTTTCCACAACCGAAATGTGCATATGCCACAGGAATCTCCTTCGTCAGTGTTCATAACAGTGTCAGGGGAAATACTGGTAACTGCTTTCTAGCAGTTGATATTTTGCATGCTAAAAGTGCCTACGTTCATTTAGGTTTGCACTTAAAAGCATCTATGTTGCATTGCTTTACATGCAACATGGGGGTGTTTGAATGTGAATTTACATGAACTTGGGCACTTTTAGCATTCAATGCCTCAGTTATTCTTGGGTCGTTTCAAAACTCCAGTGATTAATAAAGGCCAGATATTCTTCTGTTACGGAAGTATCAAAGCCAAGAAATGTGAATACGAGAATGTAAATATGCCAAGCCTGTTATCTATTGATTCCCAACTTTACTGTCACAGTTGAGAGCGTAAATGTGTTACACTGAAATGTGTAAGATTGTTAAATAACTCTGTGCAAACTTGTACTTATGAATATAAACTGTTAATATGCTAAATGTCCATTTGTTGTACAGTGACTGTTCAAAAACAAAATATGTATGAGATGTAAGGGATTGGAGTATTGATTATATGGCAAATATATTGTGCATGAGTGTTTAAAGATGAAGTATATATATAGAAACGATTAAGCATAAAACTGGTGTCTAATTGGGAATATCATGCATTGCATATATATTGCCCAGTTCTGTTGATTTTCAACTCTTTAAACTTTACTTCTGATCAGCAACAGCAAATGTGGTGCAATTAAGCTCCTCATTTGAGTGCTACTTTCGAAATGTTTGGACTCCTCCAAGTTCGAAATATTACTTTGGCATAGAAGCTTTGCATTATTACTTTGCATGATATTCTTGTTGATAACAGCCAGTAAAGAGATCTCATCAGTGTGACAGTGAGAGTGTGTGAATGAAAAGGTTATTGTGTTATGGGAGTTTGTAAACAAATGTTATGATCGAGTAGTAAGGGTACTGAGTCCTATGCGGGTTTCCTATACGATGATATAGGCAACCCACACATCAAAGTAGTAAAGGTAAAGAGTGATCAGTATATCTGGGTTTCCTGTAGAATATGTGAAACTCCCTCATCCACTCAAGGCATGAGAGCTTTTCGAAAAAAGTGATACAGGCAACCCACATGTCAAAAGTAGTCGGTACCCTTACTACTTGGTTGCTTTAAATCAGTGAATTTTGAACCCTTCAGTGCAAAAAAAGAACAGAATTGAATAGCTTTGTTTACGAGATGATGCGAAAGGCTGTTGAGTGTGTGAACAATCAGCGAAGAGATGCTATGATTAAAGACCGATTTTAGGTGACTTCAATTTATCAGGGAATAGAAATAATTGTTGATGTGGCACGTATCAGAGTAAAGGGCATAATGGACATACATCTAAACGGAAAAAAATCAGTTGATCACTCAGAAAATGTCAGTGGTTTATGATATTTAAGTGAACTTGAACTCAGAATCCATGTAACCTCCGTGGAACTCAGTGAGCGCTTATGTGCTTATGTTTATGTTTATGCGCTTATGTGAGCGCTTATGTTTAACAGTTTATGTTCAAGACGTTAAAATTGAAGTCACCTGAAAGCAGGGAGATATCTATAGATATATCTAATCAAATAGGAATGTTTACTTATGTTCTCGCTATTCGTTTGTACTATGTTGTTTTGAACACCTGCTTGATTTGCTCACAATTTGACATACGACGAAGGACGTTGAATATGTTGTTTACAGTGCTACCTATAAATGATTGCTTGATGATGTCTGGAGCTCCATTTAAGAGAGAAATATAGCAGATAATAGTTTATTGGTCAGTGCTGCTTATATGCAGGAAAGAGTCATGAAGATTGGACATCGTTTTTATCATTTTCCATGGCATCACATTTCTCTTCTGAAGAGGTCCTATATTCAACAAGCTCGTATAAACTGCAAGTTATCACCATTACCAAGCAAACATTTTCCACTTTATCTCTCCTAAACGGAGCTCCAGATCATCTCAAAGCAAGAACTGCGCTTTTACGTTTGATGGAATGTTGTTTGTTTGCTCTCTGTATTCTGTATATATAAAGAGGATGAGTATGGATAACGCCAGTGTTCTTCTTTGTTACCTGTTTTTCATCCTGCCTGCCTGCTGCCTGTCCATTGCGAGTAACTCACACTGCTAATGAAATAGCAACAGATTAGTTCATTTATGCCGAGTTCACTAACTAGAGAAACACAATGTAAACTTAACTCCCCCATTTTCCCAAAACTCTCATTCCAGTCCCAAGCTGGCTTTACTGTACCGCAGATTTAGTATTGAAACTAATCCCAGGTTGTCATCACCTTCGTTCAAATATGTCAAATGAGCTGATCTGTAAAACAACCGGATACTAGATTGTACTTAAGGGTCAGGTAAATTCAGGGGGATTCTGATGGTACTTAGCAATAACGGCATTTTCAAGTCGAGGCAATTAATTACAGCTATACTTCAGTGTTGTTTTCTACGAGTACTTAGCCCTGCGTTTAGCGTTGGAAAATGTGATTGTCAAGTATTCTGAAATATGAACTCATTTGCACACGTTTTCGTGACCAACATGTTTTAATTTTGGCTATTGGATTCAATGCATGGGATCATAGTTGAAATTATGTAAATGCGCAATTCTAACAATCACATTTTCTGCGTAAACATTCGTGTAGTCTGGAATGTGGCTCTAAAACTGAGAAGGACTGAAACTCCCAAATATGGGGCCTAAGACGGCCGGAATATTTCAGAAAGTGTTGCACTTGTAATGAATGTCTCAGTTTAACGCATACATGGAGTACTGGCTCGTACAGTGAATAAAATTCATTCATATGAGCGTATAATGTTAGACCACGAACTTTTCGTGTAATTGTTAAGTGAATCTCAGTTTTAGCGTCACAGTGAGAGTGAAGTAAACAGAGGCGAAGCAAAATGCAGTCATGAGATCAAAAAATGGGTTGATTATAATGACTAGGACGATTAATGTACTCTATAATGCTAAGTAATAACAACTGCAACTGCTGTGTGTACATAACGACAATGTTGTTGATTTCCAATAAAAGTATTTTCTGTCAGTGTAACTCTCTGCTCGTTTCATTTGCTGCGAGATCTAGAGCTTGTGTCCGCACATGTGCGAATTCTGTGAGATCAGAGATTTTTAACGCTATGCTACCATATTCAAGTATCATGGCTGAGATTACTAGGTTGAGATAGCGTGTAATATAAAATCGAAAAACAAATATCGCGGCACAACTGATGCAGCTGAGTCTGAACCACCAGAAAAAACTCAAGTGATGGACATCAAAACAATTTAAGTCAGTACAGTCTCAGGCAATTTGTGTTGAACTGTAGACTGTTTGACTAGCCTTAGACTGACAATATAGCCGTGACAAGATTGGGCACTAGTATTTGAAGGGTTTTAATTGGTTATCTCTTTTCTTAACATCAATCATGTGGCTTCCTCTTTTTCGAATAAAGTATGAATTCGAAAGTAACTAGAGTTGGTTCAAGCACAAGGGAAGTCCGGTGAAAAAGCGAGCACAGCTTCTGTTTGCGTTGAGTTTTACTCATCATCATTGCAATGCTAACATCCCCCTGATCGACGAAGGAAATGATTGGAATTTTAATTCAAATCTCTGTAACGAGATACTATCATAATATATTATTGCTTCCCTTCCATCTACTTAGCCATTCACGTGCTTAATCTTGATTATCAAATATTATTGCTTTCGAATATGGTAAAAACCAAACACACACCGTTTTCATTTTACCTTGGATGGACCATGACCAAAACACAACCTTTGATCAGGGTTTCCCAAACTGCAGGCAATGGGGAAGGAGTATGGAGTAACTTGAGGCTGCAATGGACCGATAAAGTTTAGGAAACACTGCTTCTGTAATTAGAATTTTCCGTAAACCAGTTTTTGATAATAGGCGGAAATCTGCAGGAGTTTTAGTTATTATATTCGCGGAAAGGAATCTTGTGAACATTGCTTTTATTTCAAATCTGTCTTACTTATAGCAGTACAAATCTGAGTGCCTAGTCTTTGGTTTTACATTATAATATAGCCTAGGAGTTTCTTTGGAGATTGGAACTTCCAGGTCACCGAACGCTCCTTTATTACGTGGCAAGGATCATTCATATTTATCTTTAATCAGGATTATTATATTATTATATTAATCAAGATTCTATCAAGATTACCCTATGAGAGTCTGTTTTGGTTAACAAGGCAATGACAAAAAAAATCCATTTTGAATCTTCCGGAATAAAGCCAGAAAATGTTTACCATAAAAACTGATTATCTATAGAAAAGAAAGCTTAGCTTTTCAGATTCCTTGAAAAATCAACATCACGTATCTGAAATAATTGCGTATGCTTGAATTCGCAACGCTCATATCATCAACGTTTGCTTTGCATCTGAGCTGATTAGCAGCGTTGCCAACTTTGAGGACTGTCATAGAAAAAAGATTAAAAAATTGTCTCTATACTAGAAGTAAAAACTGGCGTATTTTTATCACAGAGGGTAAAATATTTGAGGTAGAGGCACCGTCTGGCAATGGCGGCCATCTTGGTTGAAATGTGTTGGCATTTCTGCATACTGTGCTGTGTGTTAATCTTATGGGAGTTTCCACAGTCATCGTCCGTAAGGTGTTTTTTGGTTATGTGATGTGTCAGATTGCGCATCTACCTCAAACGTTATAATATCTGTGATTTTTATATCATCAAATGGGGACTGCTTGGTAATCCTGCAATTTTTCTTCAATGATTCCTGAACAATGAAGGCATAAATCAAAAAATCTCATGGTAGGTCACTAGATATTGATAATATCTAGTGACATACCATGACCTTTTTTCATTTATGCCTTCAATGCTCAGAAATTGTTGAAGAAAAATAAAAAAACGTTGTCTGTTATCTCTGTTGCACTGAGATGCTACTTCCAGTATTAGACAACAAATCACTCTTCCCTGGAGGACTGTTAACGTTAACGCAAAAAAAAAAACAAAAGCTCACCCTGAGAGATTTTGATAAAATTGTACAAAGCTGGAGATATAGCTACTTTTTGACAGATCTTTTGAAACTGTTCTGCCTTATCAAAAATTATTCATTCTGCAAACATGTTTAGGGGTCTTAAACAGGTTAGGGAGTCTTAGCTGAGAAAGAGTGTGCTATTTTACAGGGTGAAGTATATTTTTGTGTGTCTCTAGAACAAATATATTCAAATGACATTACAAGTAAAGGTCATGACATTACAAGTGGCTTCAGCTCACATGTTTCTTTGTATTACTCAAAAACGGGAACTTACACTGCTACAGTGTAATGGATATCACATCTTCCTGTCACGCAGGATTTCTGGGTTCAATTCCTGGCTTGGCTTGACACTTTTGCAATATCACTAACATTGCATATTAATACTCATTTCTTCTCAGATTTCAGATCCAAGACAAATGGACAGTGCGGGAATATGGGAAAAAAGTTCCCAGCCAGTGAGAGCATCACGAGCCACAAAATAAAAAGAAGACACCAAAAGTCGGTATTCTTCAATGTTGCTTGTGTATCAAGCCAAGTGAGTTTCACTGTACTTGCAGTGCTGAGACAATAGACAACTGAAACAATGTCATATTTTTTGTCAAAACACATTGGCAACCCTTGCGGTGAATCAGAGCCAGAGCTTCTACTCCGTTTCTCGAAAAAGTTGGCAACATATTCAATTCACGAATTCAACAGCAGATGACCCAGTTGGTGAGATAAGGTTTGTTGCCATTTCGCAGTTTAGTTTTAGTTTCATCCTCCGTCGGTGGTTTCGTTGAAGACTTTGTAGTGATGTGTCCAGTTTTATGCTAAGAACTAGTGGGTAGCTGTAGAACGTAGCTTTAATGTGAGCCAAACTGGAAAGTAAACATTTTTTTTAGATAATTAACAAAAACCTGAAAGTGATTTTAAACTATATTTGGCCAAGGCTCGAAAATCTGCAAGGGCATGAGAAACACATTTCTTTTTGTTATCTTGTCTGGGTGTGGGAATTATGATGGAATGTAAGGAAAAGTGGTTGTTTACACTCTCTCGAGTGTTTTTGTCTCCTCGATTAGGAGAGTAATGAGGTAATTACCAGTATCTGCGCTATCAGCGGTGTTCTGTGAAGTGTTGGGAGCTCCTTTGTACTCTATAGTTGGGAGAGATAGAAAACGAGAGACATAAATGAGAGGCAGTATTGTACAGTATGTGTCAAACTTGACTTCAGTAATGGGATATAGATCTGATCTCCTTGGTGATTATTTAGGCAGTGCAACACTTAAAAATTTTGACAGTTAGACTGATGTGAATCACCCAGCTTTTCAAAGTTTATAGTTGAAACATCCAGGTTTGAAAGGTAGTGTTTGACAATATTACTGCATCTGCTGTGGATTACCTGTCGTCTTCTATATCTCTCCACTTACCTGATGCACAAACATGCGTAAGCTGTGAACAAATCTATTCGCAGCGATAGCGAATCAGCTGTTCTTATCACTTTTCTCTTCAAGTAATCCTGATGTTACGTAATGCGCTGCAGCGTCTACTTTGCCATTTGTTATTCTGGCAAACTCAGCACTAAAAAGTGATATGAATGCACTAGCTTGAAATTATTGATAGTTGCTTTTCAGCACAGTGGGTATTTTAGTGATCCGACATGCATTTTTAAAATGTCAGCTGCCAAGGCTAATAGGTAGTTGTGACATTCAAGACTTAAACAAAAAAACATGTTCAACCGTTCATGGCTAGAAGGTGCACTGACTTATACTCTCAAGAGCTGACTCCGTGTAGCCAACTTGGCAGAATTTGGCTATTTCACAAAATGTAGCGCGTGGCCAAATCTGGTGTTTAAATATCTGACTGAAGAGCAGTAAGTTGCCAGGAATTTGAAGATATTCTCAAATAAGTAGAATCTGGCACTTTGTGTAGGCATCCATTCTTATGGCATCCATTTGCCATAACTAAGTGTAGAGAGAAATTGTTGAGCTTCCATCTCTGTCCTGCTCCCGTGAAAGAAACAGATTTTTGTGAATCACCCGTTTCTCGAAGGTCTTCTGTGACTGTATTGTATGTCTCCATTGTATGATGTTGTCGTGGGAAAACGATTTTACAGATAAGGGCTTGGAAACTTCTAAGCAGATCTGCAAAAATAAACTGCACTACAAGCGTTGATTGTAATTACACGTGCTCTCAATTATTTTCACTTCTAGTTAGGTTCCCATTTGACCGGTGAAGTGGCGCGGTGTGATTTTCCAAATTGACAGTGCAAAACAATCAGTGTAAATGAATGTTCGGCGCAATTTAATGCGACTTTTTTGACGAACGCTCCTCAGCACTGCTAGAAATCGTGACAGTGCGAAAACGTGTGAGTGTGACATATTGACTTTTTCTAAAAATAAATAACCGTTGAAATACTGTAATCAGACGACATAATGTGAGTGAGACGAACGTTAACGATAGTGATTTAGTTGCGACGCGTGTCAGGAACGAACGAGCCGCGTGCAGAAATCTCGGATATAAAACGGACTCGGAACACTGAGTCGGAGCATTCACACAGCCTAGTGTTTAGTTGTCGGATTGAGGCGATTCACGCGGACGAAGTACTAGTGGGAATTGTTGAGCGTACTTTATCCGAATTTACACCGGCGGTCCTCTAACACCAGTCTCTCCGGAAAGAGACGAGAGTTGCGGTGCTGGAACATGCAGAGTACTGAGTCGGAGGCACCTGCTGGATTCAACTGATCAGAGGATAGGAGGACAGGACAAGGAGAGGGAGGATCAGCGGTCGCTAGTCAGTGTGCAGACGGATTACACTCGGGAGAGAGACTGCGGGCGAAGTCACTTTACTGCGGTTTTGGTGAGTTTCTGTATGCCTAAAATGTATCAGCATACACAGTCCGTTATAATTTAGAAATGGGAATATTGTTTCATCCCGTGATGGTGCTATTTCGGCAAGTTTTTATTCATTTGACTGTAGGGAAAAGTAAAATCTGTTCGATTCTACTTCTGAAGATAGCCCGGTTTTTGTCTCATGCTCAGCTCGAGCTATTGAACTCACACGGGGAATCTATTGCGGGATTTCTTTTCTTCCAAGCTTGGAACTATACTCTTTTGATTATCGTATGATTGTGGTTTGAATTCCTCCCAGAACGTTTTAGATATGTGCATGCCCAAGAATGTATTCGAGAAGTTGTTGCTCAGCGTTTGTTCCGAATATTCGTTATTTACGTTATCTACGTCTGAGCTGATCAGAACTTGCTTAGTAAGTCAGTAGGAAGCTATGACACTGACCTTTTGAAATAGTATTTCCTATTGGACAGATTCCCTACCATTTCGTTCACAAACTTAGCAGCTCTTGTAGAACTAGAAAATAGATACTTAGAAGACGTAAAATATGCAGCTTCGGCAGAGAAAAATATAACATAACTGAAGTACACCCTTCATTCTGTTCTTAAATCGCAAACATATTGTGGCAACCCTCACTTTTCTACTCTACAGAAAGACCAAAATTTCTGAAAGCCATAGTTAAGTTCATTTATAATTTCATTATACTTCTGTGCCGGTTTTATGAGATGATCATTTGAAATTGTTTACTACTGTCAGCTGATTCAAATAAAAAAGCACAAAGGATCTATTTCAAAGAGGATGAAGAGGTGGGGTTAATTATCTTTGATCTATTTTCATTTGCTACAATCTATGCATCCCAGACTGTGTGAATCACCCAGGCGTTCCGCGACTTGTTCCGTACTGAATATACTGCGCATCTACCAGATCGTTGCCGTACTGAATCATAGCCATGCGCCATGAGAGTATCGATAAAAAGATGCGTCTTTAACCTTGGCTGAATAAATAAAGTGTTTAGCGTGATAAACATCTAGTAAATTGCTCATAAATAATTCAGCCGTCTGTATTAGTGGGTGTTGGCAAATTCAACCATCAATCCACATTTGGCGTGAGCATCACTCGGTCTCTCATCATTCAGCCTCTCTTTCGCTCTGTCTCTCACCTCTGTCAGCTGATTCCATCACTTATGAAGTAATTACGAGGCAGCAACGACAGCACACGGTGCAGCATGCAGCGGAAGTATATTTTTTGTAGCAAGTTTCAGTAATCGCAGTAGCAGCTGAATCCACTATTGTAGCGATATGAGCAATACCTGCAGCAGCAGTTGCAGAAATTGTATCAGTTTCAACAGCAACAATATCGCAACACTCATGAGTGAGCATGAGCAGCAACCTGTGACATGAGTTGGCCATTTTGTTTGTTTAGCTAAATATATGACACTCAGACTATTCCTAAAAATTGGTGCGATTCCAGCCTTCCCTTTATTGAAGGTAGAAACCGATTCCGAAATACTCGAGCTCGCTATCGTGTCCGACATGGTGTTTGTTTCTGTTTCTGCAATGGCCACAACTTGTAGCGTGGCCTCTATTCTGGCCCACAAAAGGGCTCTCTGAGTTTGTACGATTTGGCACATCCAGGCTACCATCTATCAGACATTGGTTGGCAAAACTTCCTACAGTTTTGTGTCAATATTGCAAAGACCTTCTTTCAGCAAAGGAGATCTCCATCTTACTCTTTATTCTGCTGTCCTTTTAATCATTATCTGTACTCTCTAAGATACTTGTATAGTAATTATATAGAGAAAATCTGTTCACATTTTGGCCTAATGAGAGTTCATTCTTCACCCTTTTGGAATCTGGGCACTGCAGACCTGATCATCGCTAAAATAAAAACAGCACAATTCGATCGAGCGGCAAGATGCGAGGTATTGTGGGTGATTCATACTGCAGTGATGGTGTAAAATATTCTGAGCAGCATGGCATAATGCCCCTAATTTCTCGCCCCTATCGAGTTGCACTGTTTTTATTCCAGTGGTGATCAGGTCTGCTGGGCAGTATAAACAAGTTAAAATATTTCCTCCTTTAACACTGCCATACGAGTATAACCATCGTAGTCTGTACGAGTTTGGCTACAAAAGCGTCACCTGGAACTGAGTGGAATAACTGAAAATGCATGCCATCAATTAACTTCTACTATAGCATCCCATATGGGCTAATATGTCCAGTTTCTGAATGTGATATGAAGATACCCAGTTTCCACACATTTTCTCAAACTTTTTCGTGGATTTCTGAGACTCACTTTTTTCGGCCGATAATTTATCCGCGGCGATTTTAGAGCCAAGATCGTGTTGGCTAACAGTTTGAAGAATTTCCAGTCTTGGAGCAAAATAATTTTTTTTAAGATATGTCACAACATGATCAATCATCCTATAAAAACTTAAAACGCATTGCTAAGCTCCTTCTAATCCCCAAATCGGCGGCGCTTATAGAGCCAAGATCGTTCAGAAATATTCAAAATTTTATAAAATATCTGTACGAACTTAGCTCGAAAACAGACTCCAGCTTAAAAAACTTCGTAAAATTTCGATTATTTCCATTTTTTTCTTTTCTGATTGCAGCCGACATGCACAGAAGCACAAGAGCGTTAAATAACTAATCATAGAGAACTTATCGAAGTCTGAACGGAAAAAAAATTGTCAGCGGCGCTTTTGCAGCTAAGATCGTACAGCTTTTCCACTCAAAATTGAAAAATCCTGCACGATCTTGGCCATCAAAGCGCCGCCAGGTCATGCACATTCAAATGAGGTCAGAGGTCAATGTCCTTTTAGTATATGTTGTCAAAAATTTATTTAAGGTCGCTCAAAATTACCCAGAATGCTATCTCACACACTCTAAAAAATATTCAAGAAACATGTCAAATTGGCTGGCGACAGATCTGTGGCCAAGATCGCATGGCAGTGTTAAATCAATTGCTGCTGCAAAGCATACAAAAGGACTACCCTGATTTAATTCATAAATAATCGATATGTGTTTCTTGTACGCCGAAAATTATTTGAGCTGTCAGTTAATACATATATTTTGTTTAATCTAAGCTCTATGTCGCATTATGCTACGCCTCCTTTATTTACCTATTAACCTGTGTGTGCTCAAAGCTAAATATTTATTGGATTATGAGCTGGCTGCGACTTTTGTGTCACCAGTGAACTAAAAATCTGAAATGTTTTGGCAGGCCTTCTGTTTCCATATTGTAGTGTTAATGACTACAGCCAGCAGGTTGGTTTCTCTTGCTGCTAGTGTTGAATGATATAAACAAATCGTGTTGCTGCTGCTGCTCTTTTTCCGAAATAAAAGAGCGAAATTGAATCTCTTCTGCGCTGGATCATCCAGAATTATTATTTTATAAGTTCCGTCTCATAATTATTTTCTAACTCTTAAGTACTTCTGCACCACCTTTAGAAAGCAAAATATTAGTTTTATTAGCATGAGTAACACTGGTATAATAATTACAGTGATCGCTAATTTTTCAAAATCTAGTGCAAAAAGATTGACCTTGTACTTTCCAGCTAAGTCATCAATTTATATTTTGTCCATATCAGCCCAAACTATCGGGAGTTTACTGCTTGAAATAGAAGAGAATGTTCTCTCAGAGATAGTCTCAGTTTACTTATCTGTTCTACTGCTTCACTGATCAGAGATTTGCAAACATAATTTATGTAACATAACCAGCCACAGAGACTGAGAAATTGGGCCAGGGAACTTAATGTGAAAAGTTTTTAAAAGTGTTAGGAGGTGATTTTAAATGTTAGCTTATACTAATGACAGCAATAGTCCAGTTAAACAACGTACAGAAGTCTGGTAATATGTGATTGAGTGTGAACGTTCCCTGTTGCAGATAATGTGGGTTGCGAGTCAAGGGGATAATATGTTGATAGGTTACATGTACGTGGTAGTACTATTACGTGGTGTGTACTATTACGTCGTGTTACTCTTTTGCACATGAAAACGAGTGTAAAGTGTACAATATTGGCAATCACTCATTCGTGAATCTGCGTGCGTTTAGGTGAGTTGCTATTTATATATCTATCTCGTTTGTTTTCGATGTGTTTTAGTGATAATTATTTAGTGAAGGTTATGCGAAAAGTAATCTTTACTTTTTGTCACATATTGTATCAGTGCCTATAACTCCTGTCGGTTAATTGATGTACGGTTTAGTTACAGGAGTTTTTTTTAAGTGCGCGAATTGTTGTGTTACATTTTCCAATTACGTCGTCGTTTCAAACTTTATTGTGTGCGGCTTTATAAAGCTTTATGCATAAATATGTAGCTTTATACAAAAATGGAATTTCTTTGAGAATCACATTTTCTCAAAAAGAATGAATCTTTTCAAACACGTCTTTTAGAGAATTACCTGGAAACAAAAGTACCAACAGAGAGATTCAGAACTCATGACAGTCAAATAGCAAACGAGTTATACCTTTCAGTGAGAATCATGAATACCGTAAGCTTGGAACAGCTTTTGCATTTACAAACATACAAGCTTTTTTGAACCATCGTCCAGATTTTTAAGCACCATCAGTTGTCACTATCGTGCAGTTTTGGCTAGATAAAATAATATCTTGCAGATTTGTCTGTACTGTAATTAGGACAATTATAAGCGTAATTATGGTCATCATAATTATATAGTGACAAGCAGTAGAACAATTTTAGTCGTCCATCCGTCGTATTGTGATTGTTGCCCTGTCTAGCTAACCTACAGCTCAGATCTAGTGTGTTCACGAGTGATTTGTGCACACTCCATTTCGTGCATCAAATGTATGCATGGTCAGGGTACAGCAAAACTAGAACTGTGTGACCAACATTGATAGCAGTGCCAGTGTTTCTTTGATAAAATTCAAGAACATTTGATATTCTACCCTCTCTAGACTGTTGGGAAGTAGGTATAGTAAAGGAGAAATGCTCAGTGCAGTTGCTTGCTGGTCACTGGTGCACAAGTGCCATGTTTTAATTTTGCTGCTCAAGTATTATGTATTCTGGATACATTTTAAAATAATACACAGATTTTGGACCTTGGGTTTGCTCGTCCAGCTTCTTCTGTCAGAGATTAGCTCTAATCTCCTAATCTTGCCATTGTGTTGTTGACTTCGATTGATTATATGCACCGTGATATACTTTTGAGGACTGACGTAAATGCCCTAAATGTCCTAAAGAGCCAGTCTCAGTGAAATAATGATGTCGCTGAAGTCTTAACATGCTGGTAGTGTGAATAATCCATTTTGTACAAAAAAGGAAAAGTGTCATTGTGCATCTCAGGGTTCAAACCTACGGCTTCAGAGCTGTTACTACGTATAAGTAGTTTAGACGCACGAGATATCAATTGTATGAATATGACGATTGTCTACCAACTGCGCAGTATGGAAGTGACAGAAGCAGCAGCCGCATCAGATGCTGGCGATGTTGATGATGTAATAATAGTCGATTCAGTGATTAGCCATTTTCGGCCATGCAATGGAAAGGGGTCTCTGTGATAATGACTCTACTGTATATCCTGTACACCGGTTGTGTTGCTGTTGCAGTTGCCGTTATTATTATCATTGGCATTTTATTTTCGATTGTACGGGGTGTCTGAGTTGCTTCTCGTCAGTTTTGAATTTAACTTTTAAGATAGTTTTGTGAGTTGTTTTTTAGTTTCACCTTGGCCCATTTGGTTATGGAAGTCAGGTTCTGAAACACAATTGATTCCTTCCAAAAATTTTGAAACTGAGACTGCTATGTTACTATGAATAAAAAGCGTTGTCAAATAAACAAGTGACAGGTGCACCCTGTAGAGGTATAAAAATTACGCTGTATACCGCATGGCCGAAAACTACCAGTTGACTTGTGTACATTTTTCATAGAATACATCATTAGGCAAGGTCAGTGGTAATTTTAAATTTATTTTCCCAGCATGACAGCGGCAGGCATGCGGCAGGCGATATTAAGTTTTAGTTGACACCTAAATCTTTTAGCCTCAAATAGCGTTGTCACAAATGACGTTTTTCTGAATTTTTGAGTCATGTGGGCATTCCGTTACTTTACTTTGTGGGTTTATTGCGAATTGCGATTCATTTGGATCTACGCTGAATGAAGACATTAATTCTCGTTTTTGAACAGGTCATCCATAGTCCGTTACTACGTATCCGCCACATCATCACGCGTTGCATTGCTCTTCAGTTTTGGTTTTAGATGTTTCTAGTTATCTCGAATTTTTTGTGTATTTTTCTATTTTTTAACCCATTCTCTAGTTTTCCGTCTTGAGAAGCTGTCCTTGAGAAGTTTTTTTTTTTTTTGCATTCTGATATCTTCTGGCTGTTACAGATGCAGTTTAATCTAAAAATCTAAATGCATCAGCACTTTAAGGGTGTTTTAAATGATCGAGTAATACTAATGATAAATTCTCGGTGTTTAGCGTTTACTTCATGTTTCACCTTAAGGTCCATCCCTACCGGCGAACTCGAAAATAGGTCATTTTGGCTTCTCATTATTTTTGCGCTTTGAAGACTTATAACGGAATTCCTGTTTATGAAATGGTCTATGATACTTCTTTTATAGGGTAATGACTATAAATATTGAAAATATTAGCTAGGAAGCTCGTAGCGCACTTTTAATTATTAGGTGAAAATAGAAAATAGCAATTTTCGGTACTGCATTTCACCTCTGAAGACCTGGAATGTGCTAGAGCACTATGTAGTGATATACAAAATCAGTTTTTCAAAGAAAACTACTGTGTAAAAATGCTGCAGGAGCGTCCTTAAGGGAGGTCCATGCACAGTCATTTTGAACGTTTAATTAAGTGGGTTAAAAACCTTTCCAATATGAAGTCTGACACCCTGATTAACATTTACTTTCAGCAAGCAGAAGATAAACAACGAAAAATCAGTAGATTCTGTACACTTCAGTATACCTGTTGGTTCTGCTTGTAACAAAATATAGTAGTGAAATCAGAATATTCAGATTTTGTAAAAATGCGCTACGTGTTTCAGGTGCAGATTCGTGCCATTATATAGTTATTTCCCTATGAAGGCATCCTTTCTAAGGTGAAAAACACAAATAATCATCTTCTAACTTTCTAAAGCGCATAATTACAGCCTAGCCAAGCCCCCTATGTTCAGTCGAAAATGGCTATTTCACACACTTCAAGATTTTATTATGCCTTTTTGAAAATCTCCAAAAATGTCAAAATGTTATTACCCTATACAAGACACCTTGCTTAACCAATAAATAATAAAGTTTTTAAAGTTTCTATCAAAATAATATAAAATTTTTACTAGCCAAATTCTTGTAAATCCGATTTTAACTCCCTCTGCTGGCGCATAATCATAACGCAGGGCGGTACTGAATGGTCCTTAATAATGTTGACACTTTGTACAGCTTACATGCTTTGCAAACATTTGCCTGCAATTATCTTTGTACTGCAAGTTCAGAACTGATGATTATTGCAGATATAAACAAACAAGACCAGTTCAGTGTTATTCTTATGAGATATATAGTTTGTTTACAAACATTCCATTCTCAGGAGTTCTGCACCCAGCTGTACACCGAGATTCAGCGATGATGGCACTCTAGCAGCATTGTTTATATTTTGATCAGCCAATAACAACCAACACTCTCCCTTCTCTTCCTCTGTTGTTGTATTCCTATTGGCTATTCCAAATATAAACAATGCTACTGGAGTGCCATCGTCGCTGAATCTCGGTGTACCTTTGACTCTAGTGGCAGAATCCTTTGTGAGCGTTATTATAAATAACACTAGAAATCAATGCTCCACAAGTTTAAAACTTCCGTTGGGTTTCTAGTAGCTAAAACGTGTGTTTTATGTAGGTATAACTGGTTTGCCTGTAAAGAATTATAAAAATATTACCTGTCCAATACCATCAGTCTGTTAAACGTTTTAGCTAGATATTACGGCTACAATCATGCGTCTCTTGAGCCATACCTTCAGGTGTTTTGAATATTACAGCCACACGCATTCTTCTGAATAAACATTATTATTCAATATCATAAATATTGTGGGTGGAGATGCTTTTATCAAAATTCGAGACAGATAATGCTATTAGTATTATGAAGTGGGATCCTTTATTTGTACCTTGCTCTTTGATACAACAGCTGCAGCAGCATTTTTAAGAATATTTTTAAGCATAATTATGTTAACGATTTTCACATAATTTTAACATTGCTTGCACTCAGTGCGAATATGCTATTGAAAAGCTCCTCGGTACAGACGTTTTGGTAAATGATTGCAGTATTTTCCAAACTGTGTGCCATTGAACCTATGGCCACAAAGAGAGGGTAAATAGGTGTTCTTAGGGACAATGGAGCGTCAAGGTTGCTAGACGCAGCATTGAATCTCAACACACACATGGTAGATTCAAGACGTATGTACTACTTTCATATTTATGTTGATATGCCATTTCATTCTCACCTAACAACTTGAAATGTAAGTGCTGGCGTATAAACCGTGAATCAAGAATTTATCAGTCTGGTAATCACGCCTCAAAATTATTTGACAAATTTGCAAATGCTATTCCCGGCCTTCGTGAAATCTGGGACAAGGATTATTGCGCAGTTTTTATTCGATGCATTATATATATTTATAGTGATTGCTAGTGTTGGTTTTATTGCGATGCGTTGACATATCATAGCGCTCTTACTGACTGGTGCTGGAAATTATGGCGCTGAGATTCGCTATATTTTGGATTAACACTGCCACGATCTTAAACTGGGTTTGAAAAAGAAAGCGCAACATGAAATGCAAAAAGACACTTAAAGGCGATTTTGCCTTTAAGATCATCTGGCAATGTTAAATAACAGAAACGATAGCTGTGCTATATAGTTTAGAAGTCGTGGTAAATGGATGTTTGTAAGAACTGTTTTGCTTCACGAACTTTTAAAATGCACATACTGTGTTTATGTATTTAAAAACAGTTCTCTTCTACAACTCCAGATTTGAGCAACTCCCATCCCTTTAGACAATTTTCGAATTTTAAGGATCCTTAATCGGCATGCTTGGCGAGGTTTGACACACCTCGATTTTTTACTCTCCGACTATTGGCTGCGCAGTGAAATTCTAGTGCAAACTGTCATGCAAAAACCACCATCCTGTAATAGAGAGATCTAAACGGCCGATGACAGAAACCGTGGCAGAAGCATACCGAAACATCCTGCATCTGTGACCACACCCCGCCTCGAAAATGTGCACCCTCCAGTATGGTTTTTTTAGTATTTATGACCACTCGCCGCCTCGGAATTTGCAGCCCCCGGTTCGGATTTTTTCTTGGGTGAATGACCGTCGTTACATGCCTCCATCATGCAAATGTCATGCAGCCGGTACAGGAAAAAGTTAAATAAATAAAGATACTTACCGGCCGTTGCAGTTTTATTCTCTCTCCACCGTGGTGAAATTTGTGACGTCATACTCCGATATTTCTGTAATGGCAGCCGTCCGTATTCCGGTATTTCCATATCCAGGTGAATTTATTTTTGCACCACACACCGACGGTGTTTCATACTGCGGCCGTGTTGCTAAATTATGTTTTCCCATCATCCGTTGCGCATCCGGGACCACTTTGTGCAGCTAGACCTCGCCAAAATGTTTAGTGGGATCTTCCTACTCATGATGAACCAGTCAATTGCCAGCTGCCAAATCTCTTATTCCTCAAGAGATTCTGTCTTTGTTCCAAATCTTAGCATTTTTAAGGGTAGGGTTGTCATTGTTTCAAAAATATCTTTAGTACTGAAATTGGACTCAAATCACAAGTGTCTTTTGGAGTAGAGGAGATTATGATATTTGACCTTTTATAAATGAATGAGGCATTGATAACCAACAAGTGAGATTCAGTTTTCATGTGGGTAGTATAATAAGTAATAGTGCAGTTATCTAAAATCAGATGTTAGTGTCAAAACCACGAATTCTGCCATAGCCAATGGTTTTATTGCAATGCGTTGATATAATATTCCACTGCTACTTCTGCCACCACTGTTGCTCTAATCCAGTATTCAGGAAATTCAAATTTTATTCTGCAAATTGTAGCTGCCATAAAATCTTTCACCATCAGTTGCATTTATTGCAATGCGTTGATGTAATATTCCGCTGATGTTGCTGCTGCCGTTGCTGTTGCTCTAATCCTATATTTATAGTTTTAGCTCGTTTTTGACACCGCGCCTAACTTCGGGCGTGTGCTCATCATCATCATCATGACTATTATGCTCTGATCGTGTGTCCATTTAGATAGAGTGCTGGATTTTTTGCGGTGAGTACACGAATACGACACCAGATGTGTCAAATAAGGGAAACTGTACAGGAGTGAAAATTTGAGGAGAATGAAGAAAAATAATGTAGGGGGAATCACCTTTGAAAGAGAAGAAAAGCCAATTAATTTTTACCAATTAGCACATTGTTAGGTTTAGGAGCAGCCGTAGATTATAATATATCCGTTGATATTCGGAATGACTCTTGCTTCTGTGTTCAAAGCGCAGGGGCGGATCCAGGAAAATATTTTGGAGGGGGCCAGATGCCAAAAAGTGTAATTCTATCTAGTATGAACTCAGTTTTTAGGGCAGCTCCATTCTATCTAGTTGCTCAACCATTTTGGGGGTGGCCATGGCCCCCCTGCCCCCTCTGGATCCGCTACTGTTATAGCGAATTTGAAATTTGTGATATTAGTCAGTCTTGTCATTAAGAATCTTTTTCACTATGAAATTGTCTCATACTGTTTCTTTGAAATGAAAAGCCCCTCTTGCTGGTCCTGCGTGAATATAGTGAGACTTACGAGAGCTGGGAATTTTTTATGTTCCAAATGCTCTTTAAATTAATGTCATTGTCTCTCAGCACATATATCGCTGATTGCGCTACTCTCAGAATAAACTGTTGTACATGCACATAAAATGCAAGCGTTGATTATGTTAGAAAGTATAGATCGGCTCACATAACTATGAAACACATTTGCTATGTGTACATTTCAGATCTCCAATCATAATAGTCGCAGTAACAGTAGCTTCTTTCTGATTAGCCATCAACTTGTAAACAAAGAAAATGCGTTTCACAGTTATGTGAGCCGATCTGTAGTGAATCTGAGAGAGTTTAATTGACTGCTTGCATATAAATAGAATCGCGGTTAGTATCCTCCTGTTAGGATTCATAATGGCACTTCTGGACAGTATGTAATATTTAGGTTGTTAGATCTCTTATCTTTCTTTTGCATAGTTATATTTCTCGGAGAATAATGCTTGCAGTGAGAAAGCATCATAATAACAATTATTGCTTATTGGTAAAATATATCCAACTACAGCTTGACAAGTAATGTTGGCACAGTCGCTTGAATTCCAAACTTATCTATCACGGGCTCTAGCAGAAATTTCTAGCATGGAAACGTCTCAAATGATGTATGCGTGCTGATTAAGCCTTCGTTCTTTGACCTCGCCCCGTTTACTGTCACACACTGCGTTTCGAAACTAATCGAGAAACGAAGCACTTAGGCAAATAGGAAAGGTACCTAACGTGGTTGATACACCGTGTTTCAGTACCTCTCAGCCAGGATGAAAAATCTGCCGCTTGCAAACTATTGGGACGATGATATTCCAGAGCTTGTCAGTCAAATGAAGTATTGAAGGCATTGAATGCTAATAGTTCCTAAGTTAACAGATTAACCTAGTTGAGATTAACATCCACCTATGTTGCCGTTGCCGTAATATAGATCTAGTGCTTCCATAGAAAAATTTAAATTGACTTGAGGACTTTTAACATTCAAGACCTCTATTGAATGAAATAAGAATAAAGTGACATTAGTTTAACACATTATTGGATCTATTTTTATTTTTTGTTTAGAATTGAGGTGGTGTATTAGTATATATTGTTCAAAAGCGCTCTCAGTCGTTATGAAAATACGCATTTACTTTCGCTTGGATAAAGACTTGCACGACGTCATAGTAGCAACAGCTGCCATGTTATATTGATCTAACAACACCGTTTCACTGTTTTCCCTCTTCTCTCCTTTCTCCGTTCTATCCCCCGTTACATTCAGGTTTTCTCGCTCTCTGGTGGTAGAAAGCTGCACACCCCTGTCCCACCTACTAACACCAATCAGCTGATTCTCCGCTACAGCTACATCAGCAGCAGCAATAGTATCAACAACAGCAGAAGCACCAGAAAGTACTAGAACGAATGGTGTGCTTTCTACTGCTGCTGCTGAGACGTAGAACAACTGTGCAGCAGTGGTGCTAACGGAAAGTGGTGACTCATACAGAGGAGAAACTAACGGCATTCGTTCTCCAGAGGATTTTCGCCTGAGTGATTCAGGAGATTCTCATCAGCTAAGGAGGGGATCTTCTAAACCCAAATAGTGACAACTTACCCGAACGAAGACGGAATAGAGTCAAAACGACGGTGGTAGTAGCAGTCTCTTTACGGAGCAGAAATTGCGACTGAGGAGGGAAAGAGAGAGAGAGCAGAGAGGAGAGTTACTTCTAGTTCAGCTCAACAACAACACGAATAACGTCAGTAGCTCCATAGTCATTCCAGTGGTGTCCTTTGCAGCTGCAGTGCTTGCTTGACACATTGCGACAGTCGACGCAGTTTGTAACAAGGGGATAAGTCGTAAGCAGAGAAAAGGGAGTGAACAAAAGTTCAGAGTTGGTAAGAGCTACGTTGTTGAGCAGTGAAATTGAAGTGATCTCTTCTGTTGTCCATTGTTGACGTACGAAAGCGTTTTCGTGACTGCGTTTAACATGAGAAATGCTCTGAGGAAAATAGAATTGGGCTAGAATTCGACAGAGTTTCGTACAACTAACCAGCGAGTAGGATAGCTGCGTCTGATAGCAAAATGGAAGAAAAGAAAAACGAAGGAAAGTCGGAAGGGGCAACTGGTGATGCAAGTGGTAACAGCGACGGCAGTGGAGGTGGTGGCAAGAAACCTGTAAGAAGACGATGTTCACTCGACAGTGAGGATTACCAACGCAACGTGACTGCTGAGAATCTGCGTAAGAGCACGCTGAAGGCGCAGACGACAATCACCGCTGCTCGTGCGAGTGCAGCAGCAGCGGGAGGAGGAGGCGGTAACTCTTCTCAAGTAGAAACGAAGGTGTCAAGGATTCCAAGTTTTCGTACGAAAACCGACCACAGCAGCATCAGTGCTAAGGCATCGGTTAACCCCACCACCCCCAGTAGTAGCTGTTCAAATTCTCTGCAAGAGCTGCACAAAAGTGAACAGATGTCTCAGCCGCCACTGCTGCAGCAGCAGCTCAGCCAGCAGCAATCTGCAGCAGATATTAGCACAATGCTGTCAGATAGTTTCGAGAGACAAGTTGACCCACGTACGAACTCCTCATCTGTGGAGAGACAGCTGAAAGCCCCAGCATCCGGAATTCCATCACCAACTGTGCCGCGAAAGATCAACTCAGCCATGATCAATCCGATTCTGAAAAGTCCTCGCATTGGACCTCTAACCTCTAAGCTGTCATCCCCGTCGCTAGTGAAACATCAGTCGGCCATTCTGAAGAGCACAGCCTCGTCGCCTAATCTATTGCAGCGGCTTGGTAAGCAGGAGAATGGCGCGGGGGCATCGAGCAGCAGCAGCAGCAACATCAGAATGTCACCTAGTCTGCCACGACGTGCTTCTGAGCAGGTCTGCTCATTGAGTAGTACATCTCAGCTGCAGCGTAGTAGCACTCGGGAGGTCAGTACATCAAACAGTAACGTGAAAAGGTCATCCAGTTTACTGCGTCGCAGATCTGAGCAGTTTGGATCAACCAGCAGCCTCGTATCATCTCAGCCGCAACGTAGTGAGAGTAACGTCGTGACAACGAGTAATAATAACAGCAGCCGAACTTCGTCCAGCTATCGTCGCAAATCTGAGAATTTCGGTTCAAATAGCAGCCTCATCTGTCTGCAAAGTCTGCAGCGTAAACCAAACCAATTCGGGTCCTCGGGCAGCATTAACAACTCACCCACTCTGGGGAGAAGTGGTAGCAAGAGTGAAGCCAACGCTTCACCCAGACAACAGCGCCGTTCGCTTGATGCAGGTTCAGGAATTCCAGTCAGTGCTGGTGGGTCCAGTTTCCAGCGAAACTCAACCGCTTCTGGCAGTACTCCGAGCAGCAGCAACAGCTCGCAGCAGAATGACCTATACAAAACACCTATCGATGGTCTCTCACCAGTGTGCTCCAACCACCGTCGCTACTCTGAGGATGTCTTTCAGACACCAGACTCATCACTGCTTCTCCTCGATAATCAGAGTAGTAGCAGTAGTCATGATATTCAACCGAGTAACGTTGAGGGGTTCAAAACGCCACGTAGTGCACCACACTCGAGGTTTGGCACCCCTGGTACACGTCTCCCGTCTTCACCAAGTCTGCTGCAGAGGAAGACGTTTGAAATCAGTTCACCAAGCAAGGGTGGTGTGAGGGGTGAGTTGGGCTCGCCAAGGAGTGGTAGGAGGGAGATGTCACCAATGGCAAAGGGAGGTCCACATTCTCCAATCAGTGGTATTCCGAGGGGTGGACAAAACTTACCCAGCACTGGCATTCAGAGGAGCGGTCCTAATTCACCAGTGCCTCAGCAGAGACTAGATAGGCTGGACCCACAGATTGGTGGAAGCGCATCTTCAGTGCTAAGTCGCATTCCAAGTTCCGCCAGTTCCAAACTGCAGAGCCCAAAGATGCAGAGCCACAGAGCACCACTAACTCTCGACTGCACTCCAGTGAAGAGAGGAAGCTCGGTCAGTAGTCCAACAGCTCTCAGTGCCATTCCCAAGTTTCCATCCATCCCACTCTCGCCAAGCATCTCTGCTCATGGCAATTACTTCGCTAGGAAGATGGCTCCAGTGCGACAGATCAGTGAAGGAAACATCCTGTCTAGAGCTGAGCTGGCCAAGCACTTGAAGAGAATGTCTACCACCAGTGATCTGAATGAAGGAGCAGCTGGGGGCATGGCTGTGATAAGTACAGATGCTACTGCTTCTGCTGATGTTGAAGCTAGTGACAAGCAAATTGAAGACTTCTCTAGTCCTGCTGCTGCTCATAATGTCATCAGTTTGAGCTCAGTCCAGCCGTTTGAGACGTTAACAAGTCCATCGGCAGAAGATAATGCCATCAGTTTGAGTTCACTGAGGGACGCAGAAGAGTTGGGCAGGAGACCAAGTGTACCGAAGAGTGAATCAAAGAAGGAGATGTACATCAGCAAGAGGAGTCTGGAGAGACAGATGTACCATCGACTGTCACTCTCTGAAGATATGCTGCTGGGTCAGGCTGCAGCTGGTGAATGTGGATCAGCAAATGTGGTGAGAAGATGTGACTTTGATGTGGAGAGTAGCAGTGAAGATCAGCTGACTAGCAGTAAACCGTCAGAGTCAGTTTCATCCAAAGTAATGAATGTTCAGAATAGCAATGAAGATGACCTGAGTGACAAGAGGAATGTGGCAGAGTCAAGTGGTGAATGCAGAGCAGCAGATGTTGAGAAGGGCTTTGGCAGCGAGAAAGGCAACTACGCGGATGTGTTCGAGCAGAAGAATAACGTGGATAGCACTGCTGCAAATGACAAGTTGGAGAACGCCACTCAGTCGGAGAAGCAATCAGAAAAAGAGAGCAGCAGCAGTCACAGGAGAGATGAGACGGAGGAAAGCGACTGTGACTTGAAAGTGACTGAGAATGCAGACGTGAATATTCTGACTGAAAGTTATGCGATGATAGAAACTGAAAATCGAACAACAGCTGACGATTTGAAAGTGAGACTGTTATCGAAACCTGTGCCGGCTGACGGGTTGAGAAGCAAACTGAGGAAGCTGGTTGATAAACGAGATGAGGAGGAGAGGAGGCGAACTGAAGATGTGGGAGAGAAGGGAAGACAGTCTGATAGAGAGAGAATAAAAGTCACCGGAGGAAAGAAAACAGCTGATAGAAATGAAACAGAGAGGAGAAGAACGGAAGATGTGGGGGAGAAGGGAAGGCAGAATGATAAAGAGAGCATGAAAGTGAGCGATATGAGTGAGGGAGGAAAGAAAACGGCTGATAGAAACGAAGTAGAGGGGAAGACGTTGTCTGAAGACTGCGATAGGGAAAGGAAATCGACTGATAAGAGCGGAGTAGAAACAGCAGATAAAGCGACCAGTGAATTGCTGCTATCGGGAGAAAGAGTTGAAAGAAAAACTCAGCTGGCAGCTGCTGTTGGAAAGAAAGGAAATGATAATATATCAGGGGTGGGCCACAACGGAAACAACTCTGCACACGCCAACACCACCAGCAGCAGAAATAATCTTGTTTCTACCACCACCACCAAGAGCAGCGGCAGCGTGGAAGGAAATGAGGGTGTGCCCAGCTGTTGTTCTAGTTCTATTAACCCAGTTTCGTCAGCAGCAGCAGCGGTTCAAGAGGAAAGTAGGGGTGAAATTGCAGCAGCAGCCGCAGCAGTTATTGCTTCCAGTGGAAAGGAAAACGGGGATGAAGTTTCAACTGAAGCAGCAGCAGTGAGGGATAAGCAAAAGGGCGAAAACGCATCTTCAACTCATATCAAAGACAGGAGCAGCAGCATCAGTGCTATTTCAGCTTTAATCCCTAGCAAAGATAACAGCAGCAGTGGCAATGCTAAACGTGGCGGCAGTTTCAACAACGCACTGGAGTTGAGCAGACAGCTGGGAAAGTCGTTTTCGCTCGAGAATATCTTCTCAAAGTTTAGCAGTCGTCTGCCGATGTTTAAGACCACGACGGCGGTGGCGGAAGACAGAGTTACACAATCGCAAGAAGAGCAACAGCAGCAGCAAATTTCAGCAGCTAGCGGTTCAAAACGGAAGGAGAGTAGCAGCAGTGTTTCAATGAATCGTCAAGCTGCCTCAGCAGCTTCCACCTCTTCACCAAGCATCAGCGATATGAAGCACCATCGACCTCTTACGAGGACAACTGCTACTTCTGAAACTGCTAAAGCGGAGGACGATGCTGAACAGCCGTCAGCGCTTGCTACACAACGATCCGTGGATGCTACATTGCAGAGTAGCAATAGCAGCTCATTGCTCCCACCACCTCCTGTAGCAGAATCGCGTCCGAAACGGCCTGCTTCGACTGGCGATAAGCTGTTCTCTCCTACAACAGCTGATGACCAAGTGGAATCGAAGGTTGCAGCAGCAGCAGCAGGGAAACGACAGCTTTCATCCAGCAAACTAGTATCTCCATCTGCCAGAATGGATGCTACAGCTGCTGCAGCGTTTGGAAAGCGACTTTCGACTGGCTCTGCCAAACAGGTCTCACCTTTTGCGGACGCTGTATGGGAGGATGCTTCTGCAGTATTTGGAAAGCGTCTCTCAACTGGCTCTGCCAAACAGTTCTCACCGTTCTACGACACTGATGATGCAGCACGTGGAAAGCGACTTTCAACTGGCTCCAATCTGTCTGCATTTAACCGAAGGCGTTCACTCAGTGCGAGCAGTGTGTACAGCGATTTTGAACATCTAGAGTTGGAGTATGATGAGAATAATGCCATGAATGATTCGTATGATATCATATCCGATGATGAGGTGATCACCAATGGCAGGTTGGTATCTCTTTTGTTTTGGTTTTTCATTCTGTTTTTGCTCTTGAATGGCATTTATTTTTGGCATTACTTTTGATCTTTTTTATATTACAGTTCAATGTAGTTTATGTTCGCAGTTTTGTCAGCAAGAATGGAACTAAGGTTATAAATATAACAAGAAACTTTCTCTATTCTCACAAGAGTAGAGAATTCTACAGATGTGAGAATGGTTTTCCACCTGTCTTTATAGCATTTGAGTAGTAGACCTAAACCAGATTTATTAATTTGATTTATCAGTATTATTAATGACATTTTCAACTCACAGATATTGACCTTTCGCAGTCAACAAGTAACTTTTTCGATATTATAGGAAACTGTTTCATTTAAATTAAACTAAAATATGTTTTTATGTGTGGGTCAATGTTGCAGTGAGTCAGTGTTCAAGAAAATAGGAGAAAGTAAAAAATATCGTATTTTTTGTTCAGAAAATCATAGTTTTCAAATCCAGTAATATTGCAAGATAGCCATGATTTTATCCCTGGGATAAATTTAAACATAAATCTAGACATCTATGTATGGTTGTTCCTATTTATTGCTTCTTTTTTGCTACAACTAAAAAAGTAGTTGATAAATTGGGATTCTCATGGCTACTTAGCATATACATATAGGATATTATTTCAACACTCTTGTCTATAGGTTATACAGTTATCTCTTCTCTCATACTGAAAAACGTTTGATAAATTCACTCTAGGTCTACTACTATTTTCACTAAAAGCGTTCTCTATTGTCTTTCCTTTTTTCTAGTGTTTTAGTTCTGTTCAGTTGTTCACGCAGTATTCATTCTTTCTGTTTTATGTCCATTCAGGTTCAGTCGGAACTCAACTCGACGTCGATCATCCAGACGTCGTCTGAGCAGGGGAGGGGCCGAACTGAGCAGCAGGGCCAGATTAAGTGTAGGTGGAGGAGGGGACGATGTGATAGTGGAGCTCTCTGAATCATTTATGGTTGCAGCGGGGGTGACACCGGCTCACGTCAGAGCAAAGGGAGGTGAAGAGAAAGGTGGGAAAGGAGAAGGAGACGGTGTGCTAGTGGAGCTCACTGAACCAGAGGGCATGACACCAGGAGGATTGAGCGAGTACGGACATAATATCTCCAATGATCCGTTCAGTCCCTACTATGCCATCGATGTGTCCACTGCTGAGAAGAGGAATGATGAAAAACGCAACACTGAAAGGAGTCCTGCACATGAACACAAAACAGAAGTAAAGCTGCCAGCTTGTGAAGCGATCTCTTCAAGTGCAGAGAATGTTCTCAGTTCTCTCACTGAGAACAGGTATCCTTCAGAGACAGTGCTGAGTCTAAGTGAGCTGGAAAATGTGGAGAGGAAAATGTCTTCAAGTGAACTCAAGTCGACAATTGAAGCAGAGTCGAAACCGCAGGTTTTCAGCCCCAGTGAGCAACAACAACAGCAGCAGGAGCTGAAACAACAGTATGAAGGAGAACAACAACAACATGACGAGCAGCAGCAGCAGGGGCTGAAACAACACCAGCATGAGAAGTATGTAAAGCAGCAGCAGTTGAAGGAAAGCGATCATCTATCACCATCAGCAGCTGCAATTGAAAACAAATCAATCGGCATTAGTGATGAAGATGCTCCTCTGCTCAGTAGTTGTAATGATGAAACGGCAGCAATGCTAGTCAACTCAGCAGCTAAAGCAGCAGCAGCAAGACGAGAAGCGGCTGCTGCAATGAGGGAGACAGCACCAGTTGATAACGTTTGTGATGTTGGAGTGGATATGAGGAGGAAGGATGCAAATCGGATATCTCGTGCAACGACGTCTCAATCGGAAACTGATGTTGTAGATGGATGTGGCGCTGCAAACGAAGACTCAGCTTCATCTGTAAGTGAACGTAGAACGAATGGAGGTGCAAGTAGGGTCGCAGAAGTAATTGATAAACAAAGCGATGACAGATCAGCTACAACTACTGAGAGTGAGAAGTGTGCTGCAGAGCTCAGTTCGACAGCTGTAAATATACATCAGTCACTCGGAGGTGCTGCTACTGCTGTTTCTACAATGACAGAAAGCCGTAAAATTACTGAGACTGCTGCTACTCGTGCCTCCGAAATGGCAGAGACAGCTTGTAAACAAACGTCACTACCTTCTGCAGCAGCAGTGTTTGAAACAGCCATCGCAGAGGAGCAGCCGAAGACAACATCGACTGAAACAAAACACCTGCCGCTTAGTGTTGACAGAGAGCTATCTGGAAAAGAAGCAGCAGCTGTATCACTAGTGACAGACGTAACAACTCTAAAATCACCAGCAGCATTCTCAGCAGCATCGAAGCAAACAACTGTTGGAGTGGCTGAAGAATGCGTCTCTGAAGAAACTGAGGAGGAGTGTTTCAATAACAGCGGAGAAATGAGTTATCTCTCTGAGAGTTTCCTGAACAAAGAAGTGGGAGAGGCAGGTCGACGTTCTAGGGAAGGAGTCTACTTTTGCAGTCCCGACGCTGATGACACGAGCTACCTCTCCGAGAGTTTCATGAGTAAAGAGGTGAGAGAGGGAGGACTGTTTTTCAGTGACGCAGATCATACACTCATAGCTGAATCAGAAGAGGACTTTGGAGTCAACAGCGCTGTGAATTTGCATGTCAGAAAGAGCTCTGCAGACGAAGCTGAAGTGACAGCAACGATCAGTCGTCCCAATGACACGGTAATCAATGCAAAAGAGCAGCAGCAGCAGCCAAGTTCAGAATTGTTGAAGGTGGCCAGAGCTGACGCAGCGTCACTTCAAGTGGAACACCCAAGTTCTCTTGTGCATTGCAGCAACGCAACAACTGAACCGAGTAAAGCAGATGGCTCACTGTCATTTGTGGTTGAGAAAGATAATAGTGGTGGTAGGGATTACAAATCTGATGGTCAATCGCTGAATGAGGGAAAAGAGGAAAGCTGTGACAACAACTCACTATTAGTGGTTGAGAAAGGTAATGATGGTGCCAGTTACAAATCTGATGAACTGCCTATGCATGAAGGAGAGGGAGATAGAGACTGCAGTTCAAGATGTGCTTCTCAACTCTCCGAATTCGACTTCGAATTGGCAGCAGCTGGAGTAGCAGCTGTGGCAGCCAACATCAATTGTGAAGACCACGAATGCCCCTGCAGCAATAACAGAGATGAGAACAATCTTTTGAATCTCGCGTCAGAATCTCGTGAGCAGCTCTACAGCGCTGATAGTGGAGCTCACTTCTCGCTGGGGACCAACACAGCTAGTATCAAGTCGGGAGATGAGTTTGGATCGACTCTGAGTCTCCCAGACTTGAAGTCAATATCAGACTTTGGCTCCAGGGAGATGCTACCTCAGAGCAGTCAGTCTGACTTCAGTGACTTACAGCGACTCAGTTCTGACTTGAAGAGTAGATCTGGCTTTGGTTCGAGAGAAATGCTTCCTTCCGACTTTGATTCCATAAAGGCAGCAGCAGATAACATCTCAAATCGATCCGACTCAGGTGCACTGTTCTCTGAAAGGTACTCTTCAGCCAGACCTGGAAGCTGTCAGTCTGTTGATAGTGAGTCACTGTGGGGTCATGGAGGAGATGACCTTGAGTCATCTATCAGTCTGCCATGTAGTCCTGTCTGCTGCGGTAGAGATGAACATGATGATGAGTTGTCAATGGCACGGGAGAATAAAGACAAAGAAGAGATGACGCAGGATTTGACGCTGCTTCAAGAGAACGGAATGACGGAAGACATGTACCAGCTTCAGAAGGGAATGGACAGTGATTCAATAGTGTCTCAGGGAGGCAGTGGCATGACATTGTTGCAGAAAAGAGATGGAAAGAGGTTATGGGAAAAGGGATGGAGGAGATCTACAACTTCCCGTCGGTTAGAGAGATTAGAAGATTTGGAACGGGAGAATAGCAGCAAGAACAACAATGCAACCATTCACAGTCATAACGATGTCGATAATGCAGAAAATCAGTGCACTGGTAGCAGCAGAAACAGTGGCAGAAGTAGTTGCGGTGGTGATAATTGTGAAAGTCATCTGCAACAAAAACAAGAAGAAGGCGGTCTGCTCTCCTCTTGTTCAGTACCGGATTCGTCTTCGTCGCATAATAATTCCTGCAGCAGCAGCATCACCACCAAGAGCAGCAGCAGCATAGCTAAGAGTGCTAGCATCAACAGCAGCAGCATCAGTGAGAATGTTAGAATCAAGAACACCAGGAGCGTAGACAGCTGCAAAAGCGATGTAACCAACAACAGCAGCAGCAGAGATATTTGCAAAAACAAAAGCAATGCTCAACTGATTACCGATGATGTTATTCTAAGCGGGAGCAACGATCTTCAGTTAGGTAACGACTCGCAACCACGGCCGCTACTGGATTCGGCAGAGGAAAGTCGAGAGAACGGTCATAGTCTGGTTTCTACTGTCAACATTGATGGACAGTCAACTGCAAAAGCGATTTCTGATGATGATGTCAAGACTGATGGTGTTGTGTCTACTGCAGAGAGCATTGCGGAATATTCTGGACCCATCTGTCAGAGTTTGTCTACCGCAGAGAATGAAGTGGAATGTTCCAAACAGATCTCTGACCTCATTCAGTTCTCGCCTGTCAAAGACAAACACAGTGAAGTGAAGAATCAGAGATGCATCGCAGTGAATCTGTCACATCGACTTTCCGACCAACAGCACCAGGCTTCTAACACTGACAATGACACTTTGGAATGTTCTAGCCAGATCTCAGAGCATTTCTCGCAGAGTAGTGATACCACTTCCCCAACCCTCTCACCGCCTAACCCTGCTCTAGTGCTTAGCAGCATCAGCAGCTCGCCTAATGCATGCGCTAACCCCTTGACACCCATCCCTGCCACTACCACCAGCAGCAGCAGCACTGACTCCCGCTTTGCCCCTGCTTGCTCAGAGCACGCAAAAGTGTTAGCCGTAGCTGAGTGTAATGATGATTCTGATCTCACATCAGTTTCGTTTGTCTCTCCCCAGTTTAGCACCTACTCAGAAAGTGGTGAAGTCTTGAAAAGTGGTGGCGATTCAAGTGAGCTCAGTAGCCAGTGCGTACCAAACAGTGTTTGTGAGAAAAATGTAAGTGACGGGAACAGCAAATATCAAAGTTCACATCAGAGGAAACAGAGTGGTGTTGCAACAGAGCAGAGTCAGCTCGCCTGTGATCACGATGGAGGTGAGAGATCGGCTGGCAATGTCGTTGTTGTTGCTAAAGCTGAGAAGCAGCTAATTCCCACAGCAGCAGTAGCATCAGGTGACGCAAGTAACGCCGATGCTGGCGGTGCTGTTTCTGCTGAAGGCGTCGTCACACCTGAGCTAAGTGACAGCAGTGAAGACGCGTTTGCTGGCGACGACGACGGTGCAGAGTGCACACAGGAGAAGGACCTCCGCTGCGATCACGTTGGTGACGAACCTGGAGTTGGCAGCGTAGAGCAGAATGGAGTTGCAGCCTCCATCGGTGACATCCGTGAGATCAGTGGATGTGCGACAGAACAGGTAGGGAGTAATAACTACTCCTCTTTACTTTTCGTTTTCATTATTCATAATTCAATTTAGCCCATAATTAAATCGACGACCTAGTTTTTCACTTTTGTTTTTCACTCTCTGTGTTACGATCTAGTAGCTGCTGTTTATCTTATGAAAATTGTAAGTTTGGAATAGAAATATTCTAGCTGTCGAATGAATATTAATTTTACCCTGAAACGGTGCACTGTTTACGGATATTGATTGATTATCATTAGCATTGAGAGCAGTTTCATGCAGGAGTGAACACAAAAAACTGTTTCTGTTGATCGCTTGGGCACGTTTCATGATAGCACTAGTTGTGCCTTTACTGATAAGTGCATCAGTTGGTGTCTGAAGCAATGAATTATTCGTTTAACGGTTTTGCATTAATTAAGTATTCATGCCATTAAGCGAATACATTCTCTAGCAAGACTTGATAGACTTCAAAATAAATAGTACTTTGAATGAACTTGGACGTGTAGTCTCTCAGTTATTTATGATGTTTGTGAAACAGTGATATCCAGCTTACAGTGTTCCGAAAGGATGAACTGTTTGATCAATCTTATAGTGTTCTAAGAAGGATTCTATCATAATCATCATAATCTTTTATCAATATTTTCTATCCATCTCTTTTATAATCAGTTCTCTAAAATGTTTTTGCATGTGAAGCCAGATTCTAACACGCCAGTAAATATTCTCATCCCTGTACCTGTCTTTGAGTATGCCCTTGTGAAGATTTAAAATAGATATTCGAACTGCTCTACTGGCTGTTAGTGATCATTATATGTACGCTCCAGTGAGCAGGAGTACTTTATTTTCCGTTTGTTTTTACAGGAGACTGTGCATAATCTTAGTGTCTCACTGCAATTAGTGTCGTGATTCCGAATAAACTGACAAAAGTAAGCACTTCTTTTTCGACATCTTATTCGTTATTTGAGGTTATGGGGGCAAATAAGACGATAAAAGTTAAACTGTATAATCGTTCCAGTCAAATCGCTGTGGTAGATATTAAAACAACTTTTAATACTGACAGAGGAGATCCTCTTGAGGTATGTATATTATGCTTGTCGAAAAGGAATAGTGGGACACCCATGCCATGAAATACCCCCGTCAGTGTTAAAAGGGAAAATAGTAGAATCACAGCTGATTGGGAGATTATGAAGTAATTATCACCAAATCTTATTCTTCGATAAATATTATCAGTAAATGTCTGGTTTCGGCGAATGATTAGTATTTGTCTTTGATGTTTGTTTGTTGAATTGCCACAGTGGAACTGCTATCAGTAGGTCCAAAAATGTATGCTACTCCAGCTTTGATAGAGTGGCTTAGCACTGTTTTGAAGAGAACAGAGCTAGAAGGTCAAAGGTTAATGCATTCAAAACTGCTGAAGTAAGTTATACAGTAAATATGAAACATAAATGCCAAAAATTCTATTCTCCTGTATTCATGTTCTAAAATTGGTTTAATTCATTGTTAACTAAGGAAGCAGCTGTTCCAGTTAGCGACCGCTTCATTCATATGGATAGTATGGATCTAGTACGGAAATATTAGGTCTTTCTAATAAGGATGTGATTAAGTTAGTTACCCTTTTCTGGAGAATTTCTGTGGGCCATGCCAACTGAAACTGTGGTGGTCTTTTCAGTTTCACACTCTCTGAGATAAACTGTAAAGTCGTCATCAATCTTATAATCCATCAAAAAGTCACTGATAGGCGACTAATCGCTCTGTATTTTACGCCACTCGAAACAATCAATCTTTGAAATACACTTCTCCCAGTGGCGGATCCAGAGGGGGGCTCGAGGAGCCATGTTCCCCAAAATGGTAGAGAAACTCATACTAAAGATCAGCCCAGGTTTTCTGTCTGAAGAATATGAATTGATGTTACTCACACCTCTCATCTTCCTCAACTTCTACCCACTGGAAGAAAAAGATCATCTTCTCTCTTCCTCTTCTCAGCAAGAGAGCAAGCATGCTAGTGTGGTGAGTGAGAGTGGGTAGGGGTAACTAGGCCTATTTGTCCTTCATTGTTTCTTTATGTGGATGGCAGTTTAGATTGGGGTTTTTGGAAAAATCGATTTCATAATGGATGGAATGACACTTTGGCATCTGGCTCTCTCTGGAAAAAAAACTCCTGGATCCGCCATTGACTGCTCCTAATTGCATCGTTGCTCCTCTAACGTTCTGAATCATTAACCTTCTTTATGTCTCTCTCCTTCTCTAACCCTTTTCACTTTTAAAAGTCTTATTGTCACCAGTAAATGAATTTGTATATGCAAACATCTAAAAGAAGTGACGTTTTGAACTCTCCATATGAGTTTTAAACCATTACTCTTGGATTCACTGAAATTGAAGCAAATGGGCAGGTTTAGGGCATTGCTGTCATTTTCCAAATTATATTTCGATCATTCATTTGGACATGTGAAAATCTTTAGTGCTTTCATACACCTTCTGGGATCCCATGGCATCATAAGATAATCTTCAGGTCTTCATTACCTTGATTGTATTGATAAATATGCTGCACTTTTAAAAATATAATACACCACGTTTCATGTACACACATTGATGATTCAGCATCTATATACATGCACACGTGAATGTCTCCTAGAACACACGCAACTGACACACCTGTAATACTCTAGTCAATTGCCAATGTGCAGGATGTAGCCAACACCCTTTCTCTTGTCCATTTCTCCACTCTAATACTATTAGAGAGCAGAAAAGTTTTGGGCAAACATACAAGCATAACCTGTATGCAATGTTTGATAGATCGATTGGAACTGCTTTTGAATATAAAAGTTGAATTACGGGAGATTATCACACTTCATGAATGATTAAATCAGACAGTCTGATTAATTTTTATTTCTTATGAGGCTTTTTAGCAGTTTTGCGGATACCCGGTGGCGGATACCTGGTTCCTTCTTTTTGTAAAAGTCAATAAATAGAACCACTTCTATTTATTCTTAGTGCATTACTGATTTATTTGTCTTTTTCATTATTATATAGCGTGTGTGATAATTTGTTAACGAAAGTTTGAGATATGAGAGCAGCTTGTCTCACTCTTGCTGTCATTCCCACCTTTTAAGAACATCATGTATTGGAAAGGGTGGAACAGGTAGAAGAGGTGGAGGGGAGAGTGGGAATAAAAAGAGTAACTCACACCTCTCACATTGTGGTCAGCATATTGTGGCACAGACAATGAAGAAGATAGGATTATCTGTCTTTATCATTATATTCTAAGCTTATCATCATTGCAATCTGGGCGTGCGTAAGCGAAAGTACAGGTCGGTTCTCCGTTAAAGTCTGTTGTTGTGATTTGCAGCCGTCCAATGAAAAACCTAAACAAAGCAGGAAAGAGCATGCAGCAGCAGCAGTAACATTGTTTTGATAGAAATGATTGGCTGTTGCAAATAAAAACAATAGGATGGGCGCGATAAACAATAGACTTAAACGGGGATCCAACCTGTATTTTGCATCATCTTCGGCATGCAAAGCAGCTTTGAGTCGGGAGATAAGCTGTTTCAAGTTTTTTTACAAGTTACTTTGGTCATGATTTTTATATTCGTTGATCGATTTTTTTATTTTGTTCCATAAAAAAGTAGACAAATTCTGTTGAATATATTATGATATACATACTGCATGTATTTATTGATTTTATATCTTCAAAGTCTAAACTATATATACAAGTTTTTATACCTCAACTTTAATATATGATTCGTTAAGCAAACGAATGCATAGACTTCCATATTGCTTGCTATACATTCAGTTTATACACATGCTATTTTAACATATTGCATATACAATACACGTTAATTCAGCAAAACTACCGATGCGGCTTGTTTGTCCCCTTCTCCAACTAACTCGTTCACTTTTTTTTCACTGTCTAATCAGATGCAAAACCAGATCTGCATATGTCCGTGCTACTGCTGTTGCTGTTATGTATCGATCGATCTATCAGTAATAATCTATCAATTCGATTTCAAGTGCACGTACAACCAGTTTTTTCGCGCCTAACTAACTCTCAGAGCTCGCTTTTGTGATTTTGTTTGTGGGGTAGGTCAGTACAGTGACAATGTGCCAGAACATTTGAACTTGAAAGTGCGGGACTTTACAGTTCTTTGGAAACAAACATGGTTCATGCCAGAACACCAGTTGGCATGGCAAGAGCACATGGGCTTCAAGGAGTTTTTTTGGGTTGGACATTCTTCTCCGTTCACGGTTCTACTCAGAAAATTATATTTATATATGCTACTCTTCTCAGCCTCATCCGTAAAACTTTTCCGTAATATTATAGCTGCGAAAGTATTCCAGAAAGATTCCCTCCTTTAACATGTACTTCGGTGCAAGTTTTATATTAAAAGTGAATCAGAGGAGCGATGGAACTTTTGATGTTGTGCATTTTTATGGCGAAAACGTATAAAAAAGATGCAGCATGCAATGACCGTGACGATTTCAGATTCCGTTCCGTAGGGGTGTGATTGTTATGTAAACTATGAGCGGCTTTGTATTTTCCCGATCCAAGTTTATAAGTCAACAGAGTGAGATCCATGGAGGATTTTCTTGCATCTCTACCCAATCTAATGCAACTATAACAGCAATAGTAGTCTCTGTTTCCTTACTCACTCCTCTCTTCTCCACACTTATTAGTATATTGACCAAATGTACGAAAAGAGCCAGTGAGATGGCTCGATGCATCATAACGTGAGATGGACTGTAGGCAGACCGTTGCTGTTTTTGCTCATGTAAGGTTCTTCCTTGCAGATCTGCCAGTCTAAGAGAGCTCCTTCCCTGGCCAAACCTCTGCATTTGTGAGATGTGCAGTGGTAAAAAAGTGGTAAAACGATATCAGTGAGAGTGATAAAGTTGCAGTTTTTGATCGGAGGGGAGTGGCTGCTTCTGGTTAGTTGTAGTTGCTCTGCAGATTCCTGATAGCACTACAGTCTAAATGCTGGGGAGTAGTCAAGTCAATTAGTTGGTTTTGCCACATTTCTCAGTTTGATTTGCACATTGATAGTGTAAGGTCTTGTGTATTATCACTAATTATAATATTATCAATGTATTATTATTATTCTATGGTTTTGATTACTTCTGTAGTTTTCTAGAAGCTATGAATTTTCAGATAAATGGCCCTTTGGATCCGTTGATTATGGGAACACAATAGTGCGAAATGTATGGTTTTAGCTGATTATCCTGCAGTATCATTGATACGATGCTTTCTGATACTGCAATCTCCCTGAATGAACGCTGCAGTGAGAGGTATTACTGAGATAACCACATTATTTAAAGTATAATAATTTTGTCACTCTTTCACGTGAATTAGAACTGGAATGTAGTCTCAAAATGTACTTACAGAGATTGATAACTCTGAGGGAGTTGAAGAACTCTCCCGTAACTAGTTTTCATTTACTGAGCATGTCTAGAAAAGTGCTTTTTTCTGCAGCCTCTCTGCATTATAGCAGCTACAGGTTTACTGTATAGAAAGCCGATTTTCCACTCAGTGCAGCTACTGGCATTACTGTTGCAGCCAATGCGAAAAATATATTATTTCTCTCCTCCCATTGCTACTGTTGCTTCTGAATTATCAGTGCGTAGGGAGAGCGATTTTGAGTGGAGCAGGGAGCAGCAGAGATCAGGAGGAAAGAGTTTCAACAGTTGAGAAACTTCTATAACAAAAGGAAACTGGACATTTTCTGAACAGCACGTTGCATAGGAGCCACGCGGAAATTATTGCTACATTTTCAATGCTCTTTGTGGAAGCATAGCTAACTTCATTAACACACAGCAACGGAAAGTTTATTTTGTCTGAAACGCTACAGTAACAAAATGCTCCCAGCATCACCTCATCGTTAACTGTTGCAAATGAAAGATATTTAAACCTGCGACAACTCTCCATAATGAGTGGTTGTCTCAGGTAGGGGAGTACAGCTGGGCAGAGTGTACAGCACCCCCAAAACCTCAATATCGCGATTCTGTCGGCTGATCTCAAATGGCATCGCGAAATTCCAGAGTGAAGAATTCAAGATTGTAGGAAGATGTAATAATTTTTATTAATGATATAACAGAGTAACTAAGTAACGTGTGATAGTCATCTGACTGATGCATCGCAGGTATATGATAGACTACATATTATATAAAAAGCATAATCAGCAGTGCAAATATAATCGCACGTTTTGGGGTGGCAGACATTTCTGAATACTACTCTATAGGTTCTTACTGCACAATAGACTTTTGATTGCGGTCAAGTAAGTAACATTTCATAATAAAAAAATCATTGCTCCTTTCTTGCTCAATAGACTCACGATTGTGTGGGAGTATTCCATTATGACTTTTTTCACACAACAATATCTGTCAGACATTATCTGTAAAACCTGTTCACGGTTGTCTCTAGAGCAATAACCTCAGCTTTTTCGATTCTATCCTATTTTGGAACATGCAGTTGCCAATCGTTTCTCGTTGCTGAACAATTGAGTTCAGAGCTGATGAGACTATGGGTATTCTTTAGCCAAGTGTTTGTGTACTTTTTCAAAGCTCCTTTTTTCAGCCTGCCTCTTTTCTCATCACTTTTCCTTAGCTTACTTCCCTAGCTCTTTCTCTCATTCTGGCTTGTTTTGATCTGGCAGCTATTCTCACCAGTTCTGAACCAAGGTGAACATCAATTTTCAGTCGTACTATGTGCTAACTTAATTTGAATAGTAATAGTACTCCGTCCGTCAATCGATGGATCGATGGATTAGAAGCAAAAGTCGATCGTTTGATTAGAGTCAGCCGTCAGATTATCCTCTTTCTTCTTTCGTCTTTACGTTCGAGGTGCTGCTGCTCCTGCTGATACTGCAACTGTTGACGCTACTGCTAGTGCAACTACTACTACTACTACTGATGCTTCTGCTGCTGCTCCTTCTTCTTGATACTGGTGCGTTGCTGCTACTACTGATCATACATAGTGCGTGAATCAGAGATTAATTTAAGAGAGTGCAGTTGAAAGCCTGGAATTTTTCGTTGCTTGTAATTGGCAACCTTACTGCTGTCGTCTGAAATAATATGAATTACAAGGAAAAAAACTGAAAACAAACATGGCGGACATAAGTTAAAAATTGATGTTTCAGTGTTCTGAACTAAAATCGTTCTCAATCATTCCTTATAAGTGTTCAAATGACAAACCAAGAGCGGAGGTACCTTCGACTATGTGTATGAGACATTATGAGAGAAAAATTGGCTCAATAAATTACTATTTGGCATTATGGGACTGGAAATAGGGTCGATTTTCGAAAGTTCATATTAGGGGTTATTTTTCTGGAAAAAATAGTCTTAAGTCACTAACCAAGAGCGGAGGTACCTTCAACTATATGTGTCCCTCATTGTGGGAAAAATTTGGCTTCATGCATTACAATTTGGCTTGATGGGGCTGGAAATACGGTGACTACTCAAATCGGGTCGATTTTTGCAGATCACGTGACCCTGGGCACGTTCGACAAATCTTCAAAAATGGTTAGATTGCATATCTGATCCTGAAAGATCGGTGGATGTGCAGGTATGGGCATCTAGGTATCTCGGTTAATGAAGCGCCTATGCTACTGATGCTATTTTTTCTACTACTGTTGTTGTTCTGCTGCTGCTGCTGCTGCTGCTACTGCTACTGCAGCTATTGCTCCTACTGCTGCTGTTATAATTACTGTTGCTACTGCTACTGTTGTTCCTGGTGATATTTTGTTACTACTGCTACTACTGCTGTTCCTTCTGCTTTTTCTACTGCTGCTACTGCTACTATTACTACTGTTACTGCTTGATTATGATGATGGCAAATTGCATTCCGAACTGTTCTTTTCTCTCTATGCATCATGTGGTTAGTTTGCAAGGAGAATAGTGTGAGTGTGACTCGAGTGAATACTAAGAATGAGATATACTTTCTGAAAGTTCCCGTGTACTAGCGAGAGTGCTAAAGATGTGCTCCGTTTTAGTAGAGCAGTAGGCGTTATGTTTGATCTTTTATAGAGAACGTCTTTCTCTCAGTTTTTTTTTATGGATACGAAGTATGTAGTACTTCATAAGAATATTATTTTCTATAATCCTTTAATATGAAGTAGATATGAGGAGGAAGTAGGCCTACTTTCTCTAGAAGTTCTTATGCAATACTTTCTCGCGAGAGTTTCTCGAGTTTTCGCGATAGAGACATCTGAAAGTCCGGCCTAATCTTGCTTCAGTCAGAGAAAAGCTCATTTTTCATTCACTAACGAAGGTGCAGATCAGTTACGAATTACGTTTGTGCTACTTAGCTATTTATGTTTTTTCTGCTGACCAAGCTACAAACTACGATGTAATTTCACGCTTGAAGGATGTTTACTGCCTACGGGTGTTGTAAAAGGCGTTGAAATAGTTATTGCAGTTTCGGAGGAAATTGCGATTTAATCACCCACGTATAATGAGCATAAGAACTGATTTTAACAATCTTTAGAAACTGTGCTGAGCCAGCTGAATATCACTTTCTTTACTCTCTGTCTGACGTCAAAAAAATTTGGACAGCGCATCTCTGTTTGTCTGTCATTATTATTGTCTGGACATCTTCCATGGCGTTTAGGTAATGTTTCAGATAATATATTCGGAGCCAAATAATTATGTAGTAATTTGCATTCTTCCCTTTTTCTGTTCGTTTCAGGTGAATGATCACGTGCGCTCATCAGCGACCGAATCTGTCGAAAATGACTTCGCATCTGACGACGTGTCAGCGAGTGATGAGCAACAACTCAACGGCTCACTCTCATCACCATCCTCTGTCGTTGCAACTGAATGCCTTCCCGATTCACCTAATAAGGAGGACCAACTCTATAGCACCGGTGGTGCTGATGAGACCACCAGGTGTCGTGGAGCCGTAAAACTAACACCTTCGGCTGAAGCTACAGAGGCAGGAGAAGTCTCTTCGGGAGAAACAACATCAACAGCAGCTGCAGATAGTTCAGTACCAACAGAAGCATCGGCATCAAATGCTTCTGCAGAAGCACCAACATCGGCTGGAATAGCTACCGATGGCAGCAGTGCAGCAGATCAATTAACAAGTTTTTCGGGTGAAGAAAAGCCATTATTATCTGCTACTCTCCAAACAACAACAACAACAACTGCTACAACTCCATCAGAAGCTGAGCAAAGCGAGCACCACGACTATCATCTGCTAACATCATCTTTGGTAGAGACTGCAACTGCTGCTGCAAGTGGTGGTGGAGATACTACTACGAGTAAAAGTGATTATTTTTTCAGACAACAACCAGACAGAGCTGAAACTGCAGCAGCACCAGGAGGAGCAGCAGAACAGCTAGAAGATAGCGAAAAGTCAGCAGCGGCAGAAGAGGTAACACCACCACAGCTAGAAGATCACGGCGAAAGAGCAGCAGCAGCAGAAGAGTCAAAAGGAGCAACATCGCAGCTAGAGGATAGCGTAGCAGCAGTTGAGCTAGAAGCGGTAGCATCGGGAACAGCAGCAGCAGCAGCTGCAGGAGCGCGAAAAGAGGCAGAAGGAACATTACAGCTAGAAGAAGTCGGAGGTGCTGCTGATAACGCTGCAACATCAGCCGAAGAGGAAGAGTTATGCAAGAACTGCTTCCCGCTGATTGATGGCTTCTCGCATCCTCCTGAAATAACAAACGATCAAACTTGCAGAGTTTCTGTTGATGAACACTCTGAAACTGAAAAAGAAAGCCAGGACTTCGAACTAGCTGCAGCAGTCGCTTATGACCTCGTCGAAACTGCTGCTGTAGAACCACCAAATCTTGAGGGCAGTGGCAACACAGAGAGAGCTTCTAGTACCGACGAATCTTCACTACACCTTGACTGCCAAGTACCAACAACTGTCGTTTCAAGCCTTGAGAACGAGGATCCCTCTGAAGAGATGGGTAACAAACCGAACAAGGGCGGTGCAGGTGGCGAAGGTGGTGGTGTTTCGTCTAGCAACAGCCGTCTGAACAAGTCACGTGATCATCTGGCTGTTGAGCCGAGTCCGAAGAGGGGCAAGTTCGGAAAGGGAAAGGCACCGGCACCGGGAAAACCGGGAGGCAAACAACAGGTATGTCAGGTTTGCACTCTGAGTGAGCTCTCCAGTTAGTGTATTTGTTGAGACAAGTACATTATTTTGAGTTTAAATAATTGGTTTTCTTTTGTCATAATAAAAAAAAAACTTAAAACTCTCTTCTCTATGGGTGATACAGAAATGAGTGCCATGCAATTTAATTTGCAATGCTCATTTCAAGAGTGTTTCCAGCCAAAATGTGAGATTCCATTACTCTCTCATTGCTACATGAAGCTTACCATAGATATTTTCTCTCTTGCGAGACTTCCACCACTCTAGAAAAACAACGACGCTTAATATTGATTTTTTCTGGTCTGGTCACGTTAGGTGAATAATTCAAGCTTCCTTGAATCTTACCATTTTTACCCACCGATTCCTCTTTATCGCCTATTTATTTTACCCGAGCTGCCATTTCTGTTTTGAGAATGGAGAGCTCATTTCATTGGAGAGTTCTTTACGAACAATAAATATATTACCGCGTTGTATTGGATGTGCTGTAGCAATTCTGACCAGAGATCAGTGAGTAGTGTTCACTGTTCTATGATTCTGACATATCAACTATGAAGAGGACGGAATATCAAATAGTATCGCACTATAAAAATCCAGTGAGCACTGCTTCCAGCTGATACAGTGCTGGAATTTACTATTATTTTATCTACACAGCGGCAGTACGTTGTATTTACATGTGTAGTGAGTGCTGCACAATATTGTAGTTGCAATAAAACAGCTCGTTAAATTCATTCCTGTTTCAACTTTCCTGCTTTTTTACTCACTTGTTCCGGTCAACAGCAGAGAACAGAAGTTTTTTTCCCAATTAAATTAACATCAGTCGAGGAAACATTAAGTGTATTACGAACGTTTTCTGATCTGATCAAGCAACGTTCTCTCGCTTTTAACATTAGAATTGATTCTCGATGTTAAAAACAAATTCCCCATGGTGATTACAGTGAGAATAAGTTAATGTTTATCTCTTGTACTGATAAGAGACCAACACAGCAAGTGTAAGAATTAAAAACAACTGAACTAAATAAGTACTACTCTATACAATTTCTGATTGTAGTGGTAATCTATAAGCTCATATGCTCACTGTTTCAGTATAAAAAATTCGTGTGTTTTAGTATATCACTTTTAGACATTAATTAAACGAATTTTAAACATTCATTTTTGTCTACTCCATTTCTCATCTGCTGCAGGCTCCAAAACCTCCAGTGGACGTGCACGTAACAGACGACTGGAAAGAGGCGAACAAAGTGCAGCGGAAACAGGAGAAGATCGAGACGAGAGCAAAGGATGCCAACATCACAGCTGCCGAGTACTTAGCCAGCACTAGGAGTTTCGATTCCCTCACTGAAGATTCCTCCTTCACTGACCCACCGAGCAGGGTGGGTGGGAGGGGGAGCGTGGCCAGCAGTTTCTACTCGGAACAGTGCGGGGGACACGGACCTCGAAGTGCTGATGGATCTAGTCCCGAAGAGGGGAGTTTACTCCTCTCCCCTCCCTTCTCACCACCAGAGAGGAGGTCCAGGGAAAAACTCAACTATGTTGGGATCGATGATGTTAATCTGCAGATGGGTATTGGTCCTGAAGAGGTTAAATCGGGAAATAACGCTGCGTTAGTTCCGAATAGCAGTGCAGCAGCAGCCGCAGCATCCCACAGCAGCGGCAGTGGTCATTTTCAGCATACCAACGAGTCAGCCAACCAGCACGATTCAAGGTCTAAAGACGTCTGTGCTGCTGCTGCTGGTGATGGGAGGTGGAGAGAGGGGGGCTCTGCTAAAGCAGCAGCAGCGGCGGCTGGCAGTGGAGAAAGAAGCGGCAAAAACGAGTGTGGTGCTGCTGCTGCTGGTGGTAGAGATAGTGCGGCGGCAGTGGTAGCAGCTGGAGAATCAGCAGTGAGCAGTCAGCACATACACCTGTCACAGCAGCAGCAGCAGCGGGACGGCAGCAGCAGAGGCAGAGAGTGCGGCTCGCATTCAAATCAGTGCAAAAGTGAAGAGCGAGCGGGTAGCATTAACACAAGTGCATCTTCTGCATCTACAACCGGCGGATTAAAACAGCAAACTTCATCTGCAAGCACAACTGCGGATAGTAGTGGACGTTTAGTGCCTCCAGGCGCGGATAAAGTCAAGTTCACCCTCGGCGTGTCCGAGCCGCAATCTTTCCAGCACAGTGGGATCCGAAGCTTGGAATTCACGTGACTTGAAGTCGCGGC
>JADMIO010603882.1_pt1 | contig 88182 bp, 49 predicted proteins | sample 8958161 | NCBI WGS metagenome assembly JADMIO01 (sample SAMN16585339, study PRJNA669376) | soil metagenome | isolation source: Crop rotation soil | place: USA: Cullars Rotation, Alabama | collected 2011 | reverse complement strand
CCGCGACTTCAAGTCACGTGAATTCCAAGCTTCGGATCCCACTGTGCTGGAAAGAATTCATGATCATGGCCAATATCGAATCGTTTAAACGCGTTCTGGTTGCGGGCAAAGAGACGTGTCAGGCCGGGACGAAATTCAGCCAGTTTGAGCTTTCCCGGCAGCCGGATTCTGGCAGGCTCCGGCCAACTTAGGTAATTCCCATATGAAACGATTGCTGCCCTTGGTGTTTGGCGTCGTGCTGGCTCTATCCGCACAGGCTGCGGACGCAACCCGCTTCCACACCGTTTCCCTGCTCAAATACGCCTTGCGACCGCTCGCGAGCTACGGCCCGGAGCAGGCCCTGTCCTGCGTGCCGCGCGGACCGCAGGAATTCGGCGGCGTGCCGTTCAACCTGGAGGCGAAGCTGGAATTCTATGGTCACGCCCACGGGCAGGACGACCGCTTCCACAACACGCGCGTCACGGGAATTCCCATCGGGAAGCAGACCGCGCGCCTGCATTTGCTCCACGGCTGCAACTACGCCGAGGCGGAAGGCCGCCCGGTTGCGACCCTGACGCTCCATTACGCAGGCGGCGACACCCGGGTGATCCAGGTCCAGTATGGCGTTCATACGCGGGACTGGTTCATGCACCCGAGCGAGGCGCGCACCAATCTCACGGACAGCCACTCCGCCGTGGCTTGGTACGGGGATTCATTCGAATCAATCCGGATCGGGTCAAAGCATCGGCTGTATCAAACCGGCTTCGAACTGCCGCTGACGGATAAAATCCTCCAAAGCGTGGATCTCTATTCGGCCTTCAATCGCGCCTCCTTTTGCGTCTTCGGCCTCACCACCGAGGATGCGGACAAAGACACCAAGCCAGCCGACGACGGCACGAACTTTCTGCGAACCGATAACGACACCCGCCGCAGCCTGATGGTGCGCGTGCTCGATGAAAAAGGAGCGGAAATCGCCAGCCCGCAGGTGGCCGCGCTGGCGCTGATCACCAAAACTTCCGCCCTCAAGCTAGGCCGGTTCAAGCCCACCGCCGGCGGCGAGGTGCCCGTGGATTTTCCGGCGCGCAGCCAGGGGGTTCGGCTCATGGTCACCGCGCCGGGATTCGCTCCCAAACTGGTGACTCCCGAGGCTGGCTCAAGCGGCGAACTGGCGGCCAAGGTCACTGTCAAGCTGACGCCCGGCACGGAAATCGGCGGCAGCGTGCGGGATGAAAATGGCAAACCAGTGGCCCATGCGAAGATCGAAATCTTCGGGGCGCGCAAGGATGAGTCGGGCTCGACATTAAGGTACCTGTGCGAAGAAGTTGTGACCGGCCGGGATGGCAAATGGAAGAGCCTGGCGGTGGCGACGAATTTCGAGGGCCTGTATTTCGCCGTCACGCAGCCGGAATTCCGCCCGGCCCGGTTCGATCAGGAGACCGAGACGATGGGCGGAATCAAGACTGCGGCCCTGCGCACCAAGCTGGCGGAATTTTCCATCCAGCATTTGGGGAAATTGGCGGGCACAGTGAAGTCCGCTGAGGGCAAGCCCATCGCCAAAGCCCAGGTCATCCTCGCCGCGACGTGGAAGGAAAGCACCAAGGATCAGCGCAAGGAAGCGGTCACCAGCACGGATGCTTCAGGCAGATTCAGTTTTAACGAGGTGGTGAATGGCAAACTGCACCTCCTCACCCGGGCGGATGGCTACGGCTCCCGCCTGCTACAGTTGACTAAAGAGGATGCGGCGCAGCCCGTGGAAATCATCCTCAACACCGGGCGCGTCATCGAACTGGAGCTGACCAGCGGGGAAAAGCCGGACGACACCACCCTCGCCCACCTGCGTTTTGAAAATTCCCCGGATGCGTCGTTTCAAGAATCCGCGACCATCAGCGAAAAAGGCGTGGCCATCTGGACCAACGCCCCCACCTCCGCCATCGATGCCTGGTTCGATGGGCCGGAGAAGCGCTCGGAGACGCGTCGCATCGCCGCCGGCCTGGCCCCGGTGAAACTCCAGATGAAGATAAACAATTCCCTGGCACTGCCGGGACGCGCGCTGAACGTTCCCCCCGGGATCAGATTCCAGTAACCCTGCCCCGGCGCCTCCCCCAGCCCGAACTATCCCGGTCGGGACAAATTACCCATTTGCGTTCCGGCGTTCCTAGGCTAATTTGCGGTTGTGGACTGGCAGGAAACAGTCGCATTGACCATTGTGGCGGTCACGGTCGTCGCGTTTGCGTGGAGCAAATTGCGCCGGCGCAAAGCTGCGCTGCCATGCGATGCCGGGTGCGGGTGTTCCAGTCAAAAGGCTCCGAAGGAAACCATGGTGTTCAAGGCCCGCCGGGGAGAGCGCCCCCGGGTGGTGGTGAAATCCAGCGAACTGGCAGTTGCGCATTCCGAAAATCTGAAGTAATCATCTTCCTCGTCCGCCATGTTTAAAATCGCGTCGTCGCTGCAATTCGCCAAGCATTCTGCCAGCATGGGCTCACATACCGACGCACACTGGACCCCGCTCACCGATGTTTACGTGTTCGATGGCGGCTTGGTGGTGAAGGTGGAACTGGCGGGCATGAAGCGCGAAGACCTCGAACTGACCGTCGAGAGCAACCGCCTGCGCATCGCGGGCCAGCGCCCGGACGGCTGCCGCGCCGCCAAGTGCAATTTCCTCGTGATGGAGATCAATTACGGTCCCTTTGAGACGGTGATTGAGATACCCCCCGGCTACGACCTCGCGCAGGCCAAGGCCTCCTACCAAAACGGGTTCCTGCGGATAGACGTACCGATCGGCAAACCCGCCCCCGGCAAGACCATCCCCATCGAATCCGGGGACTAAATACCGAACAGTTTGCCGGTCGGGGCATCTAATGGAGTGAAAACGGCAACATGAGCGGTCCCGAAACAAAGAATGCTTCCAGTCTGCTGCCTTTCCCTGCGAAGGCAGTGCCGATTTGGCGCATACAAGGGAAGGTGCCATGACCGCTCACGCTTCAGGATGTCCGAGCTGTGGGAATCCGGTCTCGAGAAGACTTTTCTTTGTTAAAGAACCGTCCTGCACAGCGTGTGGAACACGCTTTGATATGGCAACCCTTCGGCATCCATTCTGGTTGCTGGTCGGTGCCGCTCAGTTCCTGGGGATTTCTCTCTTTACCGGCTTGGATGAGTGGGGTTGGGATCTCCTGTTTGTCACCGGGAACATTCTAGTCTTCGCAGCCATTGTGTTCGTCACCCTGCCCTACGGGAAAGTAAAAGTCTGGAAGCCCTCAAGCCTCAGGAAAATCACCATCCGGCAGGTGGTCTGCGGTGCAGCTTTCGCCTTTGGGATCTACCTGCTGGCTTACTGGCCTCTTTCAGCGTTCGGCGGCTATCGGTTGAAAAGCACCGGGCAATTCCGCCCGACCGGTCTTGCCATTGAGGATGCATTTGTATGGCAGCCGCGTTTCGGCGTTTGTGTCCCTTTCCACACCGCCTTGGAAACGGATACCTATTGGACAGACGTGGTTGGCCGGCTTTATTTCCCTCTGACCTGCCTCCAGCAAAAATATTTCCACCCGACCAGGCCCTACCTGATCGATACAGGAAAAGATTGGAAAATCGGACGGTGGCCCCCCTTTGAAACACTGCACCCGGAAACGCAACGCCTGGTGCTGATCGCCGATGGCGTCAACGCAAAACATAAAAAGGCCTTGGATGCGGCCAAAGCCAGTGGCGACAAGGCAAAGGCGCGGAAACTTCGTGACGACATCAGGAAAGAAATCGAAGTTGCGGCGAAAGCAAATTCATGAGCGGCCCTGAAACAGAATTCATCAGCATCACCGGTGTGTCGGGCGACGGAGAGTCTCCGCCCAAGACACCGCCCAAGTCTTTGCCCGACGTATTGCCCATCCTCGGGCTGTCGGACGTTGTTTTCTTTCCCGGCACCGTTGCGCCTCTGCTCGTCGAGAGCTCGCAGAGCATCCGGTTGATTGATGACGTGGTGGGCGGCGACCGGTTCATCGGGCTGGTGCTGCAAAAGCGCCCGGAAGTCAATGAACCGGGGCCGGATGACCTTTTCACATATGGCTGCGCCGGGCGCGTGCTGAAGATGCTGAAGTTCCCGGACAATTCCGTCCGCGTGCTGGTGGAGGGCTTGCGGCGCTTCCAGATCAACAAGTTTGAACCCGCCGAGCAATACCTCCGCGCGCACGTGACGATGCTGGCGGACTCAGCGGAAGAATCCATCGAACTGACCGCGCTGGCGCGCAAGGCGCATGATGAGTTCCAGGAAGTGATCCGTCTCTCGCCCGCGATGAGCGACCAGGTGAAGGTCGCCTCGCTGAACACGGCGGAACCGGCGCGGCTCTCGGACCTGATTGCGGCGAACCTGAACCTCTCGCTCGATGAACGGCAGAATCTGCTCGAGACGGTGAGCGTGAAGGACCGGCTCACGCGCCTGCTGCCCCTGCTCGCGCGCGAGGTGGAAGTGCTCAAGCTGGGCAGCAAGATTCAAAGCGATGTCGCGGCCTCGATGTCGAAGAATCAGCGGGACTTTTTCCTGCGCGAGCAGTTGCGCGCCATCCAGCGCGAACTCGGCGAGAACGATCCGCAGGCGACGGAGGTCAACCAGTTGCGCGAGCAGATCGAGAAAGCGCAACTGCCCGAGGAGCCGAAGAAAGTGGCGCTCAAGGAGCTGGAACGGCTTTCGCAGATGCCGCCCTCGGTCGCGGAATACACGGTGACGCGCAATTATCTCGACTGGATTCTGGCGTTGCCGTGGACGGCTTCCACGGAAGATGCGTTTGATTTGAAGCGGGCGGAGCGCCTGCTGGACGAGCAGCATTACGGATTGAGCAAGGTGAAGGAACGCCTGCTGGAATTCCTCGCGGTGCTCAAGCTCAAGCAGCAGATCAAGGGGCCGATCCTGTGCCTCGTGGGACCGCCGGGCGTGGGCAAGACCTCGCTGGGCAAGAGCGTGGCGGATGCGCTGGGGCGGAAGTTCGCGCGCATCGCGCTGGGCGGCTTGCGCGACGAGGCGGAGATTCGCGGGCATCGCCGCACCTATGTGGGCGCGATGCCCGGGCGCATCATCCAATGCCTGCGCCGCGTGGAGACGCGCAATCCGGTGATCCTGCTGGATGAAATTGACAAGGTGGGCAGCGATTTCCGCGGCGACCCGGCGGCGGCGTTGCTGGAAGTGCTCGACCCGCAGCAGAACCATACCTTCACGGACAATTACCTGGACCTGCCGTTTGATTTGTCACGCGTGTTGTTCGTCACGACCGCGAACTGGATGGACCCGATTCACCCGGCGTTGCGGGACCGCTTGGAGGTGATCAACCTGCCGAGTTACACGGCGCAGGAGAAGCTCCAGATCGCCCGGCGGCACCTGCTGCCCCGGCAGCTCGAAGAGCACGGTTTAACGAAGGCACAGGTGAAGCTCAAGGACGGCACGGTGCGCCGGCTCGTGAGCGAATACACCCACGAAGCGGGCGTGCGGCAGCTCGAACGCGAAGTGGCGGCGGTCATCCGCAAGTGCGCGCGCAAGATCATCAGCAACAACGGGCACGCGAAGCCCATCACCGTGCTGCCGGAGAGCCTGGATGAGATGCTCGGCCCCGCGAAGTTCACGGAAGAGGCGGCCGAGCGCATCACGGAAAACGGCATTGCCATCGGCCTGGCGTGGACGCCGGTGGGCGGCGAGATTTTGTTCATCGAGGCGACGCGGATGCCCGGTGGCGGCAAGCTGACGCTCACCGGTTCGCTCGGCGACGTGATGAAGGAGAGCGCGCAGGCAGCGTGGAGTTATTTGCGCAGCCAGGGGGCTAAATTGCATCTGGACCTGACGGATTACGACAAGCACGACCTGCACATCCATGTGCCGGCGGGCGCGACGCCGAAGGATGGTCCGAGCGCGGGCGTAACGATCGCCGTGGCGCTGGCCTCGCTGCTGGCGCATAAGCGGGTGCGTTCGGACACGGCGATGACGGGCGAGATCAGCCTGCGCGGGCGGGTGTTGCGCGTGGGCGGCATCAAGGAAAAGGTGCTGGCGGCCTCGCGCAGCGGACTCAAGCAGGTAATTCTGCCGGAAGGCAACAAGAGCGACTGGTCGGAAGTGCCGGCGGAAGTGCGCAAGAAGATGAAGGCCCACTTTGTGAAGCACATCGAGGAAGCCATCAAGCTGGCGCTGCGTCCGTGAAATTTCAAATATCGAATTTCAAATGGCGTGCATTGAGCGGAATGCGCCCGTCCCCGGGCGCAGTTCACTTTCCAGCAGCCACGGAGTGGCGTGAGAAAATAGCCCGCGGCGTGAGCCGTGGGTCCGGAAGGGAGAAGCACATGAGCTGCGGAGCAGCGACAGAAAATGGGCCGGACAAGCTTCTGCCGCCCCTGCCGGGGCTCGTCACCCCGATCCGCTTTTCCCATGGCTCACGCCGTGGGCTACTTTCTGTCGCTGCTCCGCAGCTTGGAAAACTGTGGCGGCAAGAAACCGAGATGCGCCTCATGGCTGCGCCCGGGGACGGGCGCACTCCGTCGAAGGCATTCGCGGCGCTGGTCACGCTATTGCTTTGCCTGTTCACCAATCCCCTGCCCTTGCGGGCGGCGAATGATGTGGAAGAAGGCCGGGCGCTGGCGGAGGAATTGCGCGGGAATGTGCCAGCGGAAACAGCGCGGCTGCAAGGCACATTGAAAATCCAGCCGCGCGGCAAGGCGGCGCAGATGCTGCCGTTCTACAGTGCGGTTTCGACGGGGGGAAAGGAATGGCAGGTGATCTATGCCATCACCAATCTGCCCGCTGAGGAGGCCGTGGCCATCATCCATAACCCGGACACGACGAACCGCTATGTTCGCGGAGATGGCAAGCCGATGGCGGACGTGCAGACACCCTTCGCCCGTTCGGATTTCACCCTGACCGATCTCGGCCTTGAATTCCTCCACTGGCCGCAGCAGCGCATCGTAAAAAAAGAGATGAGCCGCAGCCGCCCGTGCAAGGTCCTGGAAAGCCGGCCCGCGCCGGGCGTGACAAACGGCTATTCGCGTGTATTATCGTGGGTAGACAACGAAAGCGGCGGAATCATCAAGGCAGAGGCGTATGACCAGCGCGGGAAGTTGCTGAAGGAATTTGCGCTGGGGAGTTTCAAGAAAGTGAACGGCCGCTGGCAGTTGCAGGACATGAAGATCACGAACGTGCAGACAGGCAGCCGGACAACCCTGGAGTTTGAGATGCCGAAAGAGTGACCATGACGCCGCTCATCGCCGCACTGGTGCTAAAAGATTTTCTGATCGGCCTGGCCGGGCTGGCGGTGGTCGTGTCGGCGTTCGCCATCCTCGTATGGCGCAGTGTGAAGAAGAGCGATGATCCGCTTTCCCTCGCCATCCGCATCGCGATCACATTGGGTATCCTTTACCTGATTTTCTTCAAATTCGGCCCTGACATCCATCGGAACACTGAAAATCGGAATCCGGTGGCCGTCCTGGATTTTCTCATCTGCGTGTTCCTGGCGATGGTGCTCGCCATTCTCTGGACGAAGAGCCTGGTGGGCGTGGTGGGAAACTGGTTTGGCAATCTGTATTCGGGCGGAAACGTCCAGATCGAACCCAAGCCCTATTATTCCATCGCGCAGACTTCCCGGCAGAAGGGCGAGTTCATGGAAGCCATCCGGGCGATCCGCGGGGAACTGGTAAAGTTTCCCGATGACGTGGAGGGGCAGTTGCTGCTCGCGGACATCCAGGCGGCGGATTTGAAGGATCTGCAAGGAGCGGAATTGACGATCCAGCGCTTTTGCAGCCAGGAAACGCACGCACCGCAAACCGTGGCGGCGGCGCTCAACACGCTGGCGGACTATCATCTCAAACTCGCGCAGGATGTGGACACGGCCCGGGGGGTGTTGGAGGACATCCAGCTTCGCTATCCCAACACCGATCTGGCCCAGCGCGCCGCCCAGCGCATCGCCCATCTCGGCACCGCCGAGGAATGGACCAAGGCGACCAGCCACGAGCGGGACGCCCTGCAATTGAAGCAGGGGGTGAAATACATCGGCTTGTTGAAACCCGGTGAGCGGCCGGAGCTGGCCAAAGACAAGTCACCGGAAGAACTCGCCGAGGAGCTGGCCACGCACCTGCACTCGCATCCGCATGATAATCACGCGCGCGAACAGCTCGCGATGATTTACGCGGAGCATTTCCATCGCGTGGACCTGGCGGCGGAACAGTTGGAAGAGCTGATCGCGCAGCCGGAACAGCCCGCCAAGCACGTGGCGCAATGGCTGCACCTGCTCGCCTTTTTCCACGTGAAGCACGGGGAAAACCTCGCGCTGGCCGACGCGGCGCTGGTGCGGATCCAGGAACTGTTTCCGGGAACGCTCTATGCCGAGCAAGCCGCCCAGCGGCGCGCCCGGCTGAAGAACGAGTCGCACGGGAACGAGAAGACCGAGGTGCTGCACCTCGGCGCTTACGAAAAAGACCTCGGCTTGAAGATGCGTCAGCGGCCCGCCGCCAGGTGAAGGGCGATCTCCTTCTCGATCTGGGCCGCCAGATCAATATCCACGCCACCGGCGCGCGTGCGCACCTGGACGGTCACGCGCGTGACCTTGGGGTCCACTTCCTCGACGCGCACCCAGACATTGCGGTCATCCACCTTGGCCACGAGCGAGTGGTTGATGGTGTTCTCGGAATTCATGCGGCCGAGGCGGTTCAGGATGACCTTGCTGGCATCGAACACTTGGGAGACCGAGCGCTCGTAACGGCCTTCAATCCGGTCCTTGCGGAAGGGAACGGCGGCCTTGTTGCCACCATCCACGGTGCCCACGCAACCGGTGAACAGGGCGGAAGCCCCGGAGATCAAAACGACCGACAAAATCAAATTCAGTTTCATGTCGAGCATCCAAGCAAAACCGCAGAAAGCGTCAAGTAATTGTTGTGGTGGGCGAACACCCCACAATCCCTTGTGGAGAAGCTCAAAGCTTTCAAAACTCAAAGCTGCGGAGCAGCGACAGAAACTAGCCCACGGCGTCAGCCGTGGGAAGAGCGGGTCGGAGTGACGAGCCCCGGCAGGGGCGGCAGAATCCTATCCTGATCATTTTCTGTCGCTGCTCCGCAGCTCATATGCTTCCCCTTCCGAACCCACGGCTTACGTCGTGGGCTATTTTCTCACGCCACTCCGTGGCTGTCAGAAGTGAGATGCACCCACAACGACAATCGCGTTGGTAGAACAACCGCACTCACCGCTCTCCATAAAACGAGTTTTACTGGATTGTCGTGGGCGCGTTCGTGCTGTTCACTAGGTGCATCACTCATGCGAAACCGATTCCTGACATTCAAGCGGGGGATTTTGAAGGCGAGCATTGCCGCCCTGACGCTGGCGTGCCTCGCCGGTTGTGCCTCGCGCACCTCCCAGCCGACCAGTTCTCGTTCCAGTTCATCCGAGCCATTTGTCCCGCTCTTCAACGGGCGCGATCTCTCGGGCTGGGTGCCGGTGAACGTCGCGCCGGGGACCTTCACGGTGCGCGATGGGATGATTGTTTCCACGGGCGTGCCCACCGGCGTGATGCGTACGACAAAGCATTATGAGAACTTCATTCTCGAAGTGGACTGGAAGCATATCAAGCAGGGCGGAAACGCGGGCGTGTTTCTTTACAGCGAGCCGGTGACCGCGGCGGGCACGCCTTTTGCGAAAGGCCTCGAAGTGCAGGTGATTGATGGCGACAGCCCGGAGGGAATCTGGACCGGGCATGGCGATCTGTTTCCCATTCACGGCGCGACGGCGGTGCCGGACCGGCCGCATCCGCGCGGGTGGATGCGCTGTCTGCCGAGCGAGAAGCGCGCGCATCCCTTCGGCGAATGGAACCACTACCGCATCGAGTCGCGCGATGGCCGGGTGACGCTGGCGGTGAATGGCAAGGTGGTGTCCGGCGTGTCGAACTGCATTCCGCGCCGCGGCTACCTTTGCCTGGAGAGCGAAGGGAGCGAGTGTCATTTCAAGAACCTCCGTATTCATGAACTGCCGTCCTCGAATCCGCCGGCGAAGGAAACCAGCGGGCTGAACCAGGGTTTCCAATCGCTCTACACCGGCCTGGACCTGGGCGGATGGCGCGCGGAAGAGGGGCACGCGAATCATTGGCGGGCCAAGAACTGGACGCTCGACTGTGATGGTGCGGGGAAAAGCATTTTGTGGAGCACGGGTGAATGGGGGGATTTCGAGATGATCTGCGACTGGAAGCTCACCGACAACAACAGCAAGGCGGGGATTTATGTGCGCGGCCGTCCGGAAGGCATCGGCCGGCGCGGCTACCTGGTTCCGCTGGGCGAAGCCGGCAAATGGCACCGCGCGGTGATCACCGTTCGAGGGACAAAAGCGGAGGTGAAAGTGGATGGACACGCCATCGAAACCGGATCATCGCTGGAGCGATTGCCCGCGAGCGGACCGATCGGGCTCATGCATGACGGCAAGGCCGTGCAGTTCGCGAATATCTTCGTGAGAAAGCTGGATGCGCCGTGAACCGGAGGTGAGTTCAAAGTTTAATGTTCAAAGTTATGATCAGCCCAACCCGTCGTGAATTTCTGCAACGCACCGGCCTCGCGGCAGCGGCGCTAGGAGTGCCAGCGTTGAATCTCTCCGCACAGGATGCGGGGGACCGGCCCGCGCGGGTGGAGGGCGTGACCGTGTTGAATCCGCGCGCGCGGGTGCCGGTGGCGTTGATCATTGATGACTCGACGGTGCTGGTGAACCTGAACCGCTTCGCCATGCCGCAGTTCGCGGAGTCGTGGCCGGAGACCAAGGTGTATCAACGCAACTGGCGTGACTGGCCGCTGGAGATCCCTGACTCATTTGTGCGCAAGTTCGGCGAGTGGTGCGCGGGCGCGGGCGTGAAAGGCAAATACAGCATCGTCCCCTACCCTGCCTGCACGGGGCGGATTGACCGCATCCTGCCGGGGTGGACGGCGAAGGAATTGAAGGAAAGCCTGGACCTCGTGCGCACGGTGATGATGCCGAACTGGGACATCCATCCCGAGATGGTCACGCACACGCGCGTGATTGATTTGAAGACCGGCCACCCGTATCCCGACACCTCCGCGCGCTTCATGGAGAACTGGGAATGGACGACCGGCAAGAGCGCGGATGAGATCGGCGCGTATCTGGCCTATGCGCTGACGATCTTGAAGAACGCGGGCCTGCCGTGCGAAGGCGTCACCACGCCCGGCGGTTTCGGCAATCGCGCGCTGCCGCAGCTCGCGCAAGGGACGTTGCAGGCGGTGCGGTCGGTGTTTGGCGCGGAGATTCCGCATTATTTCCGGCACCTGTATGACCGGGGAAACAACAGCGTGGCCCCGCGCGTGGAATACGCCAGCGGGCTGGACACCAACGACCCCCGCTGCGTGGTGAGCATCATCGGCTGCGCAGGCGACTGGACGGGCGGGTGGGACAATTCCGAACCGGGCGGCGCGGACAAGTTCATCACCGCTGATGGCAGCGCGGGCCGCATGGTGGAGGTGATCCAGCGCGGCGAACCGGCGTTGATGCTCGCCCACTGGACGGGCATCCACTTCAACGGTGAGGAGACGGGCTTCAAGATTTTCCAGGAAGTGGTGAAGCGGCTGCACGCGCGGTTCGATCATCTCGTCTGGATGAAGTTGAGCGAAGTCTCGCGCTACTGGGCGGCGAAGGAATTGACGCGGATCGAGCGCGGCGCGGGGACGGTGCGGTTCACCGCGCCCTTTGCGTGCCCGCAGTTCACCGTGCGCTTCTCCGCGCCGGGCAACGGACAGCCGCAGTTGCGGACCGGCGGAACCATGACGGCGCTGCAAAACGTCACGAACCCCCTCCATCTGGCCGGAACTAAATGGACCAGGGAGAAGGACAATATGACCGTCTGCTTCGATCTGCCCAAGGGACAGTCCACCATTGAGATCAAAGGTTGACCCGCTCCGGCAGGCCATTCATCCCAAGTAGCTTGAATAATTCCGAGGAGCTGACCTAGACTGAAGCCCGGTCCGGGCAGTCGCATGGCCACTACTCAACTCACCCAGGCACCCATCGTCCGACCGGTACGAGAAAGCGTACTGGTGGGCTTTTTCATTTGCCTGGTGGCCACGGGCGCGATCGGCTGGCTGTACCGGCAGGCGTATCAGTCGCAAGTCGCCGCCGTGCAAGGCGACCTGCGGCGCATGGCGATGGCCGCGGCCAAGACGGTGAATGGCGACCTGCACAAAACGCTGGTTTCCCCGGACCAGATGAACACCCCGGCCCACCAGCAGGTGTTGCGGCCGCTCATTGAGTTTCACCGCCAGTTCCCCGATATCGCGTATCTCTACACGGTCGTGCTGAAGGGGGATGCCCCGCACTTCATTCTTGATACCTCCGTGGCGGCGAAGGAATTGAAGATCATGCGCGAGGTGAAGCCCTCGCCCATCATGGAGAAATACGACGACCCGGATGAGGAGATGATCACGGCGTTGCGCGAAGGAAAAGCCATCGCGATGACGAAACCGGAGAAAGATGCGTTCGGAACCTTCCTGAGCGGTTACGCGCCCATTTACGATTCGCAAAACCAGGTGGTGGCCGTGCTGGGCGTGGACCTGGGGCTGCCCGAATTCGAGGACCGGGTGGCCTCCATCAAGCACGCCGCGATGCTGGGTCTGGCGGGCGTGATCGTGCTTTCCTTCGGCATCGGCATGGCAGTCTGGATGATGCGGCGGCGCACCCTGGACAGCGAACATCAGCGTCATGACGCAGAGGAGCGTTTCCGCGATGTGGCCAAGGCCGCCGGGGAATATCTCTGGCAGGTTTCACCCGAGTGGAAATACACCTACCTGAGCGAGCGCGTGGCTTCGGTGACGGGCTACCAGCCCAAGGAACTGGTGGGCCGCACCCCGATGGATTTCATGCCGCCGAATGAAGCGGACCGCATGCGCCGGTGGTGCGAGGAGAGCCGCGAGGCGACGCCCTTCCGCCGCGTGGAGCATCGCGCCCTGCACAAGGACGGCCGGGTGATCTGGCTGGAGATCAACGGCACGCCGTATTTCTCGAAGCCCGGAATCCTCGCCGGTTTCCGTGGGGTGGGAATGGACATCACCCAGCGCAAGGTTCATGAAGAGGCGCTCGAAGAGGCCCGGACCGCCGCCGAGGATGCCGCGCGGGTGAAGAGCGCCTTCCTCGCCACGATGAGCCACGAGATCCGCACGCCCATGAGCGGCATCATCGGCATGACCGGCCTGCTGCTCGACACGCAGATGAACCAGGAGCAGCGCGACTACACGGAGACGATCCGGACCTCCAGCGAGACGCTCCTGGTCATCATCAATGACATCCTGGATTTCTCGAAGATCGAATCGGGCAAGATGGAGCTGGAGCAGCAGCCGTTTGACGTGCGGGAATGCATGGAGGATTGCGCGGACTTGTTTGCCCCGCAGGCGACGGCGAAGGGCGTGGAACTGGTCTGCCGGATGGCGTCGGACCTGCCTGCCAGCGTGATTGGCGATGTCACGCGCGTGCGCCAGATCATCTGCAACCTGACCAGCAACGCCGTCAAATTCACCGCGCAAGGCGAAGTGGAGATCGAGGTGCGCCTGGTCACGGCGCAGACGACGCTGGCCGCAGGCGATGTGCAACTGCAATTCTCCGTGCGGGACACCGGCGTGGGCATTCCGGACGACGTGCAGGCGCGGCTGTTCAAGGCCTTTGGCCAGGCGGATTCCTCCACTGCGCGCAAATACGGCGGCACCGGCCTCGGCCTCGCGATTTGCAAGCGGCTGGCGGAGATGATGGGCGGGCGCATCTGGGTGGAAAGCAGCCCGGGACTGGGTTCGGTGTTTCATTTTACGATCCGGGTCAAGGCGGTCACGGCGAGCAAGCGGGCGGAAGAATCGCAGGTGCAGCCGCAGCTCACCGGAGTCCGGGCGCTGGTGGTGGATGACAATTCCACCAACCGGCGCATTCTTCTGGCGCAATTGCAAAGCTGGGGCATGAATGCCGTCGAAACTTCGGAGGGCCTTTCCGCGCTTAAACTGCTGTCGCACGACCAGAAATTCAACGTGTGCATCCTCGACATGCAGATGCCCGGCATGGATGGCATCCAGGTGGCCGCGAAGATCCGGGAACAGAATTCCGCCACGGCCCTGCCCATCCTGCTGCTGACCTCCCTTTCGCGTGAGGAAATCCGGGGGCGCGCGGAAGCCGCCGGAGTGGACAAGCTGCTGCAAAAGCCGGTCCGCCGCGCGTCGTTGTACCGGGCGTTGTGCGCCACGCTGGGCCGCCAGCAACAGCAGCAAATCCAAGGAACGGTTCCTCCCGGACCGATCACCGAGCCGTTGCAGGCCCAGATCCGCCCGCTGGCCATCCTCCTTGCCGAGGATAATCCCGTGAACCAGATCGTGGGCCGGCGCATGCTGGGCAAGCTGGGCTACCGCATTGACGTGGCCGGGAGCGGAATCGAGGTCATGGAACTGCTCAAGCATCGCGCCTACGACGTGGTGTTCATGGACGTGCAGATGCCCGAGCTGGACGGCTATGAAACGACCGAAAGAATCCGCACGACCATGGCCAAGCCACGCCAGCCGTGGATCGTCGCGATGACGGCTAACGCCATGCAGGGCGAACGCGAGAAGTGCATCGCTGCCGGCATGGATGATTACCTCTCAAAACCGGTGCGGCAGGAAGACTTGGAAAAGGCGCTGCGCGGCGTGCCGAACCGGGTGAACGGTTCCGGGGAATAAAGCCGCCGCGAAGAAGAAGAGGTGGAATTCGTCGCGCTGCGACGAATGGCGCCGCGCGAAAGCGGCGCAAGGAACGTCTGGAGACGCGTCGTCATCACCCGAACACCGCGCATCCGCGCGGGCACGGTTGCCGCAGCGCGACAACCGCCCACCCTCAGAACTCCAGCTTCTGCCAGAACAAGACTGCACTGGGCCAGTTGGGACCGGGATCGCCAAGGGAGATGTAGCGCAGGTTTTTCAAACCCTCGATCGGCGTATAATCGAGCTCCTGCGTCGGCAAGCTCAAGTAGGTCAGTTGGGGAAGCTCCGCCAGCGGACTGAGATCCTTCACGGCCACGCAGCGGTGGAGCCGCAACATTTCCAGCGGAAGGCCGCGCAAGGGGCTGAGATCGCTCACGGCTGAACCTCCCGCGCGCAGTTCCGTCAGCGACGAGCCGGCCAGGGCGGATAAATTACGCACGCGCGTGAAGCTGATGTTCAGCGTGGTCAGCGGCAAGCCTTTCAGCGGGCCAAGGTCTTCGACCGGCGAACTGGTCAGATCGAGCCAGCGCAACGGCGCTCCCTTTAGCGGGGAGAGATCGCGGACCCGCGTGCGGGTGAGATCGAGCATTTGCAGGGGCAGCCCTCGCAAGGGTGAAAGGTCCGTGAGGTCTGGATTGCCCGTAAGATCGAGCGTCACGATGGGATTGCCGCTCAACGCCGCAAGGTTCGTGACGGACTGGCCGGCGAGGCTCACACGAAAGCCCTTGGACTGCGGGTCGTAAACGACATCGGCCATCATGCCCAGTTGCCGCCGCAAGCGCATGACGTCATCGCGATGGCGGGGCTCTTCACGCTGCATGCCATGCATCATCAAGGCGCCCACCTCCGCTCCCCTGCCCTGTCGGCGCAAGGCATCGGTCAGTTTGCGCATCGCATTCTGCGGCAGACGCCCGAGCGAAAGCTGCGGCAGGAGTTCCGCGCACAAGGCCTGGTTTTCCTTGGCCGAGGCATTGTCCGGCACCAGTTGCAGTACGGCGGCGTAAGCATCGCGGGCCTCCGCGAGTTCCAGTCGCGATTGCAACAGGTGCGCCTTGAGCAGGAGATACTCCGGCTCGTCGGGCGCGAGCGCCACCGCCTGGTTGATCTGTTCCAGCGCGAGGTTGAACCGCCCGTCTTCCAGCAACCGGCGCGCGGTGTCGAAGAACTGCGGCGGGGTGGATTGCACCACGGCGAGCAGTTGTTTCGCGTGCCGCGCGCTTTCCTTCGCGCGCTCCTCGCTTTCCATCAACTGCCACACGAAGACGGCGGCCAGGCCTACGATCACCGCCGCCGCCGCGGACAGGATGCTGAACTCGACCTTGCGCCGGCGCACCAGCAGGCGGAGCAGTTTGAAGGTGCCTGCCGATTCCGCGCTGGTGACGAAGCCCGCCTGCCACGCGGCCAGGTCCCGCTGGAACTCCGCCACGGTCTGGTAACGCTTCACCGGATCAGCGTCCATGGCCTTCATCGCGACAGCCGCGAGCGCCTCGGGGATGCGACCGCCCGGCAGATGGATGAGCTTCGCGCCCTCCTTCTCATGCCAGCCCGGCGGCGGAACGAGCGCGCGCCGCGCGTGCAACAAGGCCTGCTCCGGCGTATCACCCGTGATGGGCGGCTTGAGTGTGAGCATCGCGTAAAGCAAGCCGCCGAGCGCGAAGACATCCGTGCGCACATCCAGTTCCGCGACCTTGCCGTGCGCCTGCTCCGGAGCCATGTAATCCACCGTGCCCATCACCGCGCCGTCCATGGTCAACCCGCTGGTCGGGGGCTTTGCCGCCACCGGTTGCAGCGGCTCGATCTTCACCGTCTTGTCCGCCAAAACTTGCGTGGAGTCGCTGAGCGCCATCGGCACGCGGGAAGCCGGGGCCCCTTCCGGCGCGGCGGCCTCGGTGGATTGCGTGCGGGCATTGGCCGTCGAGGGTTGGGTCGCTGAATTATTCCCCGCAGAACCGCCCGCCCCTTCGCTCAAGATCTTCGCCAGGCCCCAGTCCATCACCAGCACTTCGCCGAAGTCGCCGAGCATCACGTTCGAGGGCTTCAGATCGCGGTGGATGATGCCCTTGGAATGCGCGAAAGCCACGCCGTCGCACACCTTCTGCAAGATCGTGATGAGCTGCGCGAAGGGGAAGCGCGAGAGCGTCTGCACATTGCCATCGCCCAGCGCGCGGATCACGTCATTGAGCGTGAGCCCGTGTACGAACTTCATCACGTAATAGGCGTGCCCTTCCTTGTCCGCGCCGAGGTCATGAACCGGCACGATGTTCGGGTGCTCCAGGCGGGCCAGGACGCGGGCTTCCTGCACGAAACGCTGCTTCGCCTCCGCCTGCGCATCGCTGATCAGCCGCTTTAGCGCGACCGTGCGGTGCAGGTGCAAATCCTCCGTGACGTGGATGGCGCCCATGCCACCGCGCGCGACCACGTCGCCCACGGTGTACTTCAAGCCCCGGAGCGGTTCCGGAGCGGCGCTGCCGCCGTCATGACTGGTATCATTCGCCATCTGGATCAGGCGTGCCGAGGCTGCGGTGAATCCCCCGCCAACGCCGGCACGCGGCAAGCATCACCGTGGTCTCAGACAAAATCAGCAACGGAATGTTCAGCATTGTTGTTTCCTCCAACCACGCCTAGTTTTCACGGACTGCACATGAACGCATTGTTTTTCCGAGTCGCGCTGCCGCTGTTCCTGCTGGCGGGCATGGCCTCCGCCGCGCAGAAGCCCGCAGCCTTCAATTGGGAAAGCTCGGTGGTGACCATCGAGACCACCCGCAACCGCTACGATCTTCAGCAGCCTTGGACCAAGCGCCCGGCCAATAACCAGCGCACCGCCGTGGTCATCAGCCCCAAGGAACTGCTCACGACCGCCGAGGAACTCAGCGACCACACGCTCGTGCGCTTGCAGAAGGGCGGGCGCGGCAAGTGGTGGGATGCCACCGTGACGTGGATTGATTACCATGCGAACCTCGCCATCGTGGTGGCCAAGGAAGACGCCTTCTGGACCGGATTGAAGCCGGTGAAGCTCTCCACCGCCCCGCCGGACAAGGACAAGCTGCAGATCATCCGCTGGAAAAACGGCAACTTGGAAGTCCGCAAGGCCGAGTTCAACCAGTTCGCCGTGGATGAAGGCCGCCTCACCTTCGTCGCCCAGCTCCAGATGGACATTGATTCCGAAATGGCGGGCGTGGGCTGGAGTGAACCGATCGTGTCGGATGGCAAGATCGTCGGCCTGGCGACCGGTTCCGCCGGCAACGACAAGCGCGCGCTCCCCTCGGTGTTCATCCAGCGCGTGCTGAATGAACGCACGCGCGGCTGGCGCGGCCTTGGCTACTTTCCCTTCGTGTGGCGTCCCTCGGAGAATCCCGCGAACCTTGCGCACTTGAAGCTCCCCGGCGAACAGCGCGGCGTGATGATCATCGAAGTGCCCAAGGACGACCCGAACGCTGACGCCCTGCGCGTGCATGACCTGCTCTTGCAAGTGGAGGGCTTCGACATCGATCTGCAGGGCTATTATCGCGATCCTGAATACGGCCTGCTGATGCTGGAGAATCTTTCCACTCGGAACAAGTTTGCCGGTGACACGGTGAAGCTGAAGGTGTGGCGCGACGGCCGCGAAGTGACCGTGGACTACAAGCTGCCCAAGGCCGAATACAGCCGCCGGTTCCTGCCCGACCAGCGCTTCGATGCGCCGCCGGAATATCTGGTCGCGGGCGGGTTCGTCTTTCAACCGCTCGACAAGCCCCTGCTCCGCACCTGGGGCGGCGACTGGAAGCGCAGCGCGCCCTTCCGCCTGACCTACTATGACAATGACGCCCCCACCAAGGAGCGCCCGGCTCTCGTGCTGCTGACCAGTGTCCTGCCCGATGCGTACAATGTGGGCTATCAGGAACTGCGCTTCGTCGTGGTGGACAAGGTGAACGGCCGCAAGATCGCGCGCGTGAGCGACCTGGTGGAGGCTTTCAAGGAATCGCAGAACGGCTTCCACGTCATCGAATTCGTCCGCACCGACGCCCTGCGCCGCATCGTGGTGGATGCTTCCAAGATGGCCGAGGCCACCGAGCGCGTGCTCGACCGTTTCGGCATCCAAAAGGATCGCAACGTGCAGGCAGTGACGCAGTAGGCCAGACAGCTTGGAGCGACTTTCAGATCCGGTGGTAGTTTCCCGAACTATCACCGTGTGGCGCTTTGTGCCGGATTTAGACTTCAATAAATCCCGCGCCGGAGCGTCAAATCACATAACCTTTAGATGATGAAACACGCATCCCTAACCGGACTGCTCGCGGGATTGCTGGCACTGCCGCTGGCCGCCACCGCCAAGCTCACGCCCGAACAGGCGGCCAAGCTGCCGCCGCCCGCCACGCGCAAGGTGGATTTCATCAAGGACATCCAGCCCATCCTCGAGGCCAGTTGCATCAAGTGTCACGGGCGCGGCCAGGCCAAGGGCGGGTTCCGCATGGACACGCGGGAGACGTTTCTCGCCGCGGCGGATTCCGGCCCCGCCGCCATCCCCGGCAAGAGCGCCGAGAGCTACCTCATCGAACTCGTGATGGGTTTCGATCCGGACACCGTGATGCCGCAGAAGGGTTCGAAGCTGAAGCCCGACCAGATCGCCCTGCTGCGGGCGTGGATCGATCAAGGATTGCCGTGGGATGCCTCGGTCTCCTTCGGGAAAATCCCGCACAAAAACCTGAAGCCGCAGAAGCCTGCGCTGCCCGCTGCTGCCGTGACCGGCAAAGCCAATCCGGTGGATGCCTTGCTGGAGCCCTATTATCGCTCAAAGAAATTCACGCCGCCGAAGCCGGTTGAGGACCGCCTGTTTGCGCGGCGGGTTTATCTCGATATCGTCGGCATGCTGCCCACGCCGAACGAACTGAATGAGTTTCTGGGGGACAAGCGCGCGGACAAGCGGCAGCAGCTCGTCGTCAAACTGCTGGCCGACAACCGCCGCTACGCAGAGCACTGGCTGAGTTTTTGGAATGACTTGCTGCGGAACGACTATAAAGGCACGGGGTACATTGATGGCGGGCGCAAGCAGATCACCATGTGGCTTTACAGCTCGCTCGCAACCAACGTGCCGTATGACAAATTCGTCGCGCAACTGATCGCCCCGACGCCGGATTGCGATGGCTTCACCAAGGGCATCGTCTGGCGCGGCACGGTGAACGCCAGCCAGGTGCCGCCGATGCAGGCGGCGCAGAATGTGTCGCAGGTCTTCATGGGCGTGAACCTGAAGTGCGCCTCCTGCCACGACAGCTTCATCAATGACTGGACGCTCGCCGATTCCTACGCGCTCGCGAACATCTACAGCGATGAGCCGATGGAACTGTTCAAGTGCGACAAGCCCACCGGCAAGAAAGCGGGCACGGGCTTCATCTATTCCGAACTCGGCCAGGTGGATGGCAAAGCGGCCAAGGCGGAGCGCCTCAAGCAGCTCGCGAATGTCATCACCAGCAAGCAGAACGGACGCCTCTCCCGCACGGTCGTGAACCGCCTCTGGCAGCGCTTCATGGGCCACGGCCTCGTGGAACCCGCGGATGAGATGGACACCGGCGGAGCGTGGTCGCCCGAAGTCCTCGACTGGCTCGCCGAAGATCTCGTGGAGCACAATTGGAATCTCAAGCGTACGATGGAAATGATCCTCACCTCGCGGGCGTATCAACTGCCCGCCGTGAATCTCGGCGATGGCGCGGTGAAGGATTATGCGTTCACCGGTCCCGCCGTGCGGCGGATGAGCGCGGAACAGTTCCGTGACGCGCTCACGAGCGTCGGCGGATTGGGCTACGCGAAGCCGGATGCGCAGGTGGACTGGTCGGCAGGTGGTGTGAAAACCAAACCGGCGGCGCTGGGCATACCGCCGAAATGGATCTGGAACACCGGCAATGCCGCCACCAAAGCGAAGGCCGAAACGGTCTACTTCCGCGCCGTGCGAGTCTTCAACACCGAGCCCACGGACTCGCGCATCGCCGTCGCGGCGGACAACAGCTTCACGCTCTACGTGAACGGCAAGGAAGCGGGCAAAGGCAAGGATTTCAGCACGCCCAGCGTATTCACCGTGAAGCTCAAGAAGGGCACCAACGTGATCGCCATCGCCGCTGTGAACAACCTGCCGGGCGACATTGCACCCACGCCGGAAACAGCGGTGGCGGGCACCGAGAATCCGGCAGGCTTGATCGTGTATGCCCGCGTGCGCGCGAAGAACGAGAATCTCGATTTTGCCTCGGACACCCTGTGGCGCACGAGCCGCACCAAGAGTGAGGGCTGGACGGAAGCGAACTTCGACGATTCGGCGTGGATTGACGCCATCGGGCTGGGGAATGTGGATGATGGCCCGTGGAACCTCGGGGACAAGCTGGCCGCAACGTTCGGCCCCACAGCGCCCCGAGACACGGTGCGCGCCTCGCTGGTGGCGGCGGATGCCTTGCAACTGGCGCTGGGCCGCCCGAACCGCGAGCAGGTCGCCACGGTGCGGCAGAGCAATCCCACCACGCTTCAAGCACTGGAACTGACCAACGGCAACACGCTGGCGGATTTGCTTAAACGCAGCGCGGCGAAGATCGCGGCGGATTCCCAGCAGACGCCGTCGCAACTGGTTAACCGGCTCTACGTGCAGGGCATCGGTCGCGTGCCTTCCGCGAAGGAACTCGCCCTGGCGGAAGAAGTCATTGGCAAGCCGGTGAAGGCCGAAGGCGTGGAGGATCTGTTGTGGGGCCTGGCGATGCTGCCGGAGTTCCAGTTGATCTATTGAAAGCAAGCGACGTCTAACTTTACGAACCCATGAAACTGTCAAACCTTCATCGCCGCGACTTTCTGAAAACCGCGTCCGCCGCCACGCTCGGCGCGCTCGCCGCCGGTTATTCGCGCCCGCTCTTCGCGGCGGAGGAACTGGAAAAGATCAAGGCCACCGCCGACACCGTGATCGTGCTCTGGATGGGCGGCGGCATGGCGCACACGGAGACCTTTGATCCCAAGCGCTACACGGCTTTCGAAAAGGGCATCAAGCCGAACGACGTGCTGAGCACGTTCCCTTCGATCGATACCGTGGTGGATAACATCAAGTTCTCCGCCGGGCTGGAGCGCATCGCGAAGGTGATGGATCGCGGCACATTGATCCGCAGCTATACGGCGGGCGATCTCGGATTCATCCTGCACTCGCGGCATCAGTTCCAGTGGCACACCGGCTACCAGCCGCCGCAGACGGTGGCGTGCCCGCACATTGGCGGATTCATGGCGCGCGCGCTGGGACCGTTGAATCCGGCCCTGCCCGCGTTCATCAACATTGGTCAGCGTTTCGACAACGGTGAAGGCGAAGAGCTGAAGGCGTTCACGACCGCCGGTTTTCTCGGCAGCGAATATGGTCCCTTCAACATCCCCTTCCCGCATCAGGCCGCTGATGCCGTGCGTCCACCGGCGGGCATGACGCCGGGACGCTTTGAGGATCGCGACAAGTTCTACCGCAAGCTCGTGGCCGCCAGCGCCATCGGCCAGCACGGCAGTGATTACCAGAAGGAATCCCTGCTGCGCTCGATGGACAACGCGCATCGCCTGCTGAGCTCACCCGCGGCGAAGGCGTTCGACATCTCGCTCGAGCCCAAGGAAAACGTGGCGAAGTATCTGCCCCCTGGCATCGACATGGCGAAGGCCGTCGGCGGCACGCAGACGCGGGACGGCAGCTATGAATCCGCCAACCTCGGGCGCTTCGGCCTCGGCTGCCTGCTCGCACGCCGTCTTGCGGAAGTGGGTGCGCGCTACATTGAGGTCACCACGGAATACATCCCCTTCCTCAACTGGGACACGCACGAGCACGGTCACGAAAAACTCGTGAACATGAAGAAGGCGATTGATGGTGCGGTGGCGCAGCTCGTTCTCGATCTGGAAGAACGCGGTCTCTTGAATCGTACGCTGGTCGTGCTCGCCAGCGAGTTCAGCCGCGATTCCCTCGTGGAAGGAAAGCCGGACAAGGCGGTGAAGGATCAGGTCGCCGTGCCGAACACGATTGAAGACATCAAGAACTACGGCATGCACCGCCACTTCACGGATGCGGGCTGTGTACTGATGTTCGGTGGAGGCGTGAAGAAGGGACATCTGCACGGCCTGACTGCGGATGAACGCCCCTGCAAAACGATCAAAGACCGCGTGGTCATTGAGGATTTGCACGCGACCATGTTCACCGCGATGGGCATTTCGCCCAAGCTCGCGTACGAGGTGGAGAAGCGTCCGTTCTACGTGACGCGCGACGGCGTGGGGAAAGCCATCCGCGACATTCTGCCGGGGGCTTGAATCCCGGCTGTTGAACGCGCGGTTGTTGCTCAGCCCTTCTTGGCCACGAGCACGATTCCCACGAGTGCCAAGGCACCCGCGCCGACATAATACCAGGTGTGATCCGCCACCTTGGTTTCGCCCGTCACCTTCGTTGCTGCGCTCGCGAAACTGGCGTCCACCTTGCCCGAAAGCGACTGGCTCTTTTGATAGCCTTGGTAACCCACCACGCCCGCGACGACCAGAAGAACGATTCCAATGATTTTAGTCATATTAATATAAACGTTGGGGACACACTGGTTGCACCGGACATGTCCGCGTCTGCAACTCAGCCATGTAGTAATGAAGTCGGCAATGGGGGATGCACCCAATCCAAGCCCGGCCATTTTGAACCCGCACCTCCGACCATCAACGGCGCTTTTTCAACAGGCAACGGGCAGGCGCGCCGTCGCAGCCCTCGATCTTGATGGGCAGGCAGATCAACTCGTAGTTGCCCGGCTTGATCTTCCCGAGGTTCAGGCCCTCGATGATCCACACCTTGGCGCCGAGCAATATCTGGTGGGTCTCGACGCCATCTTTGTAAAAACCTCCGACGGAAAGGTAATCAATGCCGATGGTCTGGACTCCGGCATCCACGATATACTGCGCGGCTTCTTTCCAGATGCCGGCGAAGTTGCGGTTGAAGGGCTTCTCCCACCAGTCGCCCTTGGAATTCACCGTCTTCAGCAGCACACGCTCGCCGCGCTTGAGCTTGAGCTTTTTCAACTCCTCCACCTTCACCGCCTCGGGATCTTTCAACTCCACCACGCGGCACGGGCCGATCACCGCATCCAGCGGCATCGTCTCCATGCCGCCGCCCTTCGCGACGAAGTGGCGCGGGGAATCCATGTGCGTGCCGGTGTGCGCGCTCATGAAGAGCACGGAGACATTGCACGGGATGCCTTCCTCCATCTTGAACATGCGGTAGATGGTGGGCACGGGATTGTCCGGCCAGTGGACCATGCCGGTGCGGACGGGGATTGAGATATCGAGCCAGGGAGAGGGCATGTCAGTTTATGTTAATGGTTAGAACTGTTCGCTTGGGCGATCATATCGAAACCCAAGTCCAAGGCAACTTTTGCAGAAAACCATTCGCTCCTATTCCTTCTTTTTCCAGTCGTCAGCACTCATTTCAACTCCGGGTGAGAAACCCCAACTGGAAGTCAGCGAAATCTTCCGCCCTTCTTTCAAATCAAGAACGAGAATGGATTCCAACATTTTGTCACCCAACTCCGGCCGAACTGATTTTTCCAACCAGCCACGGACGTCCTCCAAGGAATCCCAAGTTGCGGCGATGAGTTTGGGTGGCTTGGAATCTCCCCGGATCACGGCAAATCGTGCGACATAATTGCGCCCAAATGCGGGAGAAACCGTAATGCCTTTGGACGTGCAGTACAAAACAGCCTTGGCCCCATTAGCTTTCGAGAGGTTGCCCGGCTGAGTGTGGTCGAACAAATCCTCGACCAAACTGAAGGCGACTTCGTGCATCCAAGTTCCCCCGGGATCCATCAACACTCTCGTCCCTTCATCTGCAAACGCCATTACAGGTCGCGCTGCTGAAACAGCGCCTCCATCATCCAAAATAGAGGCCACTGAAAAGGTGATGGTTCCTGTAACTTCCTCAACTGTCTGGGGCGGCAATCCGGCATTTTCCAACTGCTGTTTGACGCCACTAGCTATGTCCTTGAGCAGGCGAAACTGACGCCTCTCAAATTCAGACCTGTCCTGCCTGATCTCCATTCCTCACTCAAACGAAATCACATTCTTGATGCCCGTCGCTTTGCCAAGCAGCAGTTCGCGGTGCGCGTCAATCTTGTGGCGACCGGTGATGACTTTGGACAGCGCCTCGGGCCAGCGCTTCTTGAACGTGCCGAGATCACGGATGGCATCAGCGAAAGCTTGGGGATCGGCATTCACGGTGCCGACGATGGCCTGGTTCTTCAGCACGATGTTGCGCATGAGCTGCGCGGCATTCACCGGAATCGCTCCATGTGGCGCAGGGATGCCGGTCATCACGAAGACGCCGTTCACGGCCATGTGCTCCATCACGTCGAAGGTGATGCGCGCGAGGCCCACCGCTTCATATACGAGATCAATGCTACCAACCTTTTCGGCGAGTTGGGCGGGCGTGACCTCTTCAGATGAAATGTAAGGTACACCCAGGGACTCGACGAGCGCGGCCTTGGAGTTCGGCTTTTTTGAACGGGAATAGACGAAGGTATTGAAACCTTCGACGACTAGCTTCATCGCACCGAGGATGCCCACCGGACCGGCGCCCAGCACGACGGCGTTGCGTCCATGTCCCCTGCCCTTGCCATCCACGGCTTTTTCCCACGGCAGGCGTTTCTGCACTTCCCATGCCTGGGCGAGGCCCTTCTCCGCGATCGTGAGCGGCTCGACCAGCACGGCACAATCGCGCAAATCGGAAGGCACGAACGTGAGGTAACGTTCCTCCTCCACGAAATATTCCGTCATGAAGCCGTGCGTCTGGTTGATGCCGCGCTCGGTGAATTTGTGCGTGAAGCAGAAGTCCTGCAAACCCGTGCGGCAGGAGGGGCATTCCGGGTCAGAGCATGGACGGCGCACGCTGGGCACCACAAGGTCGCCCTTCTTGAATTTGCTCACGCCTTCGCCGACCTCGACGACCTGTCCCAAGCCCTCATGGCCCAGCACCAGGTAGTCATAGCCCTTGGGCGGCGCGCCGTACACAAACGTGCAAATCTCGCGGTCGGTACCGCAGATGCCGACTTCGAGGGTGCGGACCTTCAATTGGCCCGGCGTCGTGATATGCGGCTCGTCATGCTCCAGCAGGGCGACTTCGCGTTTTTGCGGCACGACTGCGACGGCCTTCATTTTGCGTGTGCTCATGTTCTCAACTCAATGGGTGTTGTGCTTTCAGCCCGGGTGCGGCGGGCGGGAAAACGGAGACATGGTAAAGGGACCGTTAAAAAAGCGAACTGAATTCTTTGCGGAAAAGGGACCGGGTGAATTGGGAACTCAGGAAGGCAGGAAAAGATGTCCAAGCAGGACTCCCCTTCTTTCCTGAGTTCTTGAGTGCCAAATTAATAACTTCCCCGATCAGCCGTGCTCCTCCGGCTTGGGCTCTGGGAGGAAGAAGCTCAAGACCAGCGCGAGGGCGAACACGGCGGTGCCCACGATACCGGCGGCCATGGCGTAATCATTGGCGGTGGGCTGGGCATTGATCATGGGCGCAATCACCACGGTGGAGAGAAACGCCGCCGAAGTGCCAATCATGCGCCCGCCGACATTGGTGGCGAAGCTGCCGCCTGTGCCGCGCAGGTGAATCGGGAAGGCTTTGGGCAGATATTCGCCGAAGTAGCTGAACTGGGCGACAATGAGCAGGCCGCTGAGGAAGATGCCGACGCCGAACAAGTCCGCCGACTGGTGATACAGGGCAAAATAAGTCAGCGGGAGGACGACCAGACCCGGCACAATAAAGAGCCGCAGCAAAGTGCGCCGCGCAATCGCCATGACCACAAGAATGGCGAGCAAAACGCGGCCGACAAAGCCGCCGATTTCCTGGCCGAGCTGCACTTTGTCACCCCGCGCCGTGATGGCGCTGGAAAGGGGATCCTGCTTTTCACGATTGTCGCCGAGCGATTTCAGGAGCTTCTCGCGATCGAGCACAGCCTTTTTGGCTTCGGGCTTGGCGGCGGTGAGTTCATCCAGCCTCGTGCCAAGCTGCTTGAAATCCGCAGCGAGGGCAATGGCGTTGGTGTTGGCCGGATTGATTGGCGGAGGAGGAGGCGGTGAGCCAGCCTTGACGGCGTTAGTCGAGACACTGTTGGTGCTGGCAGGAAAAGCTTTCATTGCCGCCCGGAATGCGACGCGGTTTTTGGCGCGTTTCGCGGCCAGCTCTTCCAACCCGGGCACCTCCTTCAGGGCCTGATGGTAGGCCGGCAGGAGTTGGTCCAGTTCGGTATTCAGCTTGGCGGCATCAGCACGCAAAGGCACCAGCGCCTTCCGCTGCTCGGCGAGTTCCGGCAGGCCGGGAACGATGCTGCGCGTGGTGATTTGCAAGGCACCGAACGCCGCCGCATACGCGCAGGCCGAGAGGGCGGCGGAGACGAGCGTGACCCGGCGCAGCTCCGGGGCGAACAGCGCACCAAAGCTGGGACGCTTGAGCGAGCCGGAGGCCCGGCGCTGCTTCCAAGCTTGCGACTCCGGGACGAACGGCAGCATGAGCGCGATCGGAATGGCCGGCAGCAGACCGGTGATGAGCACGTAACGCCACGGGGCGTGTTGGTTGAACAACTCGGGCACGGGCAGCCCGGGCAGCCCGTTACCATGAACATTGATCCACGCCGCGACGGCGGTCACGAGAATGCCACCCAGCGAAGCAAACGCCTGGGTCGAACCAAGGACGATCTCCTTCTGGCGTTTGTCCGGGAACATTTCCGCCAGCCAGGTGATGGCCGCGACGAACTCCACGCATACGCCAATGAACGTCGTGCAGCGGAAGAATATGAACACCGGCAGGGTTGTGGCGAAGGCCGCGCAGAAGGGTGAAAGCGCATAGACAAAGATGCTCAAGGCCATGATGCGCTTGCGCCCGAAGCGATCAATCAGCCAGCCGCCCAGCAATCCGAACACGCCGCCGCACAACGCCGTCATCCACAACATGCGCCCCATCCATTCAGTGACCGCGGGATGGTTCGGAGGAAGTTTGAGCAGTTCCGCGATGGCCGGCACGCCGACCAGCGGGGTCATGAGCAGTTCGTAGGTGTCGAACAAAAAGCCGATGCTGGCGATGATCAGGACCAGCCATTCGGTAAGGCCGAGCTTCTTCGGCGCAGGGGCGGAACTCATGGTCAGATTGATGCCACGAACGCGAACCGGGCGGCAAGGAATTTATACGTGTCCGTATTATTATGAGTGCAGCCTCGATTTTTAAAGCCCGAACGCCGGGACATCTGGCCCTTCCGGGCAGGCTTGAATCGGCTTGCGAACCTCCACATTTTTTGCTCTCCTGCACGGGTGCTTCCTCTGGCGTGCTGTTTGTTCAAACGGCACCGAGGGCGGGAAAGCTTCAGCGTTCTGACCGGGTCACAAACTGCGTCACTCAAAATCTGAATCAATTACTTCGGGAAGCTCATCCCTTGCGCCCATGTCATCGGTGCAAAGTTTCACGCTTTCCGACAATGCCACATAACATGATTACCACACACGTTCCCTCGTTCGTTCGTTCGTTTGCCGGGCAGATCATCCATCGCGGGCTGGGCGGCGCCCTGTTCATCGCGCTCCTCCTACTGGCGGCGTCCGCCACCCAGGCCGTCAACGTCGTTTACACGCAATTGCACGACTTTGGATTCACCAACCTGATGGCAGCGGAACCGCGCGGGGCGCTGCTCAAGGCCAGTGATGGCAAGCTCTATGGCACGTCGTGGCAAGGGGGGACCACCGAGCAGGGCGCCATTTACCGGGTGAATGCGGATGGCACGGGGTTCACTGTCATTTTCAGCTTTCCGGGGGGGCCGGGACGGGAACCCAGCGCAGGGTTGATTGAAGGCAGCGATGGCGCGCTGTACGGGGTCACCGCTTACGTCGCATTCCGGGTCGGCAAGGATGGTTCCAACTACACCAATCTGCATAACTTTGGAAACAGTGGCGACGGTGCGTTTCCGCTGGGACGGCTGGTGGAGGGCGATGGCGGAGTGCTTTTTGGCACGACTTCCGGGGGCGGAACCGGGGGCGGAGCCGGGGACGGCACGGTGTTTCGCCTGAACAAGGACGGGACAGGTTACGCGGTGATGCACAGTTTTTCGAGCGGCGACGGGGACCCCAAGGCGCCTCAAAGCGGCCTGCTGAAAGCCAGTGATGGCTTCCTCTATGGCCAGGCCTGGAGTGGCGGCCCCAATGCGTCCGGCGGCCTGTTCAAGATCGGGCAGGACGGGTCGGGCTATACCAATCTGCACCAATTTGGCAGCTTTCCGGGCGACGGGCGGCTTCCCTTTTCCGACCTGATCGAAGGCACCAATGGCGCGCTCTATGGCACGACCCTGCGTGGCGGCGACGACGACGTGGGGGTGGTCTTCATGATCAACAAGGATGGCACCGGTTACACGAACATCCACAGCTTCCCGCCCACTGGCGGTGCCGGTGCCTGGTACCCGATGGTCGGCCTGCTGCTGGCCAGCGACGGAAAGCTCTATTCCCTGACCGAGGACGGCTTCAGCATCACCAACGGCTATATCTTCCGGCTCAACCAGGACGGCACGGACTACGAAGAGTTTAACAGTTTCCCATCCAGCTCCCATCCCGCCGCCGCACTTCGAAACGGCCTCGTTGAAGGAACGCCCGGCGTGCTGGTCGGCACTTCCCAGCAGGGCGGAAAAGCCAATGCGGGCACGTTGTTCTCGGTGAACCTGGATGGCTCTGGTTACACGGTGCGGAACCAGTTCAGCCACACGGGCGGCGATGGGGCGGCTCCGACTGTCACCCGCCTGCAAGAAGGCAGTGATGGCAAACTATACGGAGTGGCTCACGGAGGCGGCGACTTTGACGCCGGTACCGTGTATCGGCTGAACAAGGATGGTTCAGGCTATACGAACCTGCATGCGTTCAATCCTAAGGCCGGCGAAGGAAGGGATCCGTACGGCTGGCTTACCGAAGCCAGCAACGGCAAACTCTATGCGACCACGACCGGAGGCGGTACCTCCAACCAAGGCACAGTATTTCAGATCAACAAGGATGGCTCAGGCTTCGCGGTGATTCACAGCTTCGGAGCGACCGCCGAGGACGGCCGGCAGCCCTATGCCGGGTTGTTGCTGGCCAGCGATGGGAAGCTCTATGGCACCACCGCCACCGGAGGAACCAACAGCGCTGGCACGATCTTCCAGCTCAACATCGATGGCACGGGCTACGGCACGCTGTACACGCTCCAAACCAGCGACGGCAAGCAACCCACTGCCGGATTGATCGAAGGCAATGACGGCAAACTGTATGGGACCGCCCTGCAGGGGGGCGTGAACAACGCCGGCACGATCTTCCGCCTCAACAAGAACGGGACCGGCTTTGAAAAACTGCGGGACTTCGTGGCCGCCACTGGCGGTTTTCCTTATGCCGCGTTGCGCGAGGGGACGGATGGTCTCCTGTATGGCGCAACCACCGACCTTAGCAGCACCAATTACGGCACCCTGTTTCGCATGAACAAGGATGGAACGCAGTTCCAGAAGCTGAAACAATTCGGCTTGCCCGGCACAGACGGTCTTCAGCCGATCGGCCAATTGGTGGAGGGACTTGACGGACGGTGGTATGGCACCACGATCGGCGGAGGCGTCACAAACCTCGGGGGAGTGGCCTTCCGCATCAACAAGGATGGGAGCGGCTTTGTAAAACTGCGGAGCTTCAATCCCGACAATGGCGACGGAAATTATGTCGTCAGTTCACTGTTCATGGGCAGCGACGGAAGGCTTTACGGCACCACCTTGCAGGGCCCGCAGCCGGTCAATCTGGGCACCGTATTCGCATTGCAGGTGTCCGAAGAACTGGATTTCGGCGACGCCCCGGCACCCTATCCCACCCTGCTGGCCAACAATGGCGCCCGGCACGATGCCAGCGGCCCGACGCTCGGCGCGACCCGCGACATTGATGCCAATGGTCAACCCAGCGCCGGTGCCACCGGTGACGGTTCGGACGAGGATGGGGTCAGCAATTTCCAAAACATCGCTCCCGGTTCAGCCGTGGCGAGCGTGACGGTCAATGCCAGTGCCACAGCGCAACTGGATGCGTGGATTGATTGGAACAAGGATGGCGACTGGAATGATGCGGGCGAACAGATCGCGGCGAATTTGACGGTAAATGCGGGAGATAATCTGGTCTCATTCAACGTGCCGCCCGATGCCTTGCCGGGAACGACCTTTGCCCGCTTCCGCCTGAGCACCGCCGGTGCACTTGCGCCCACGGGCCTGAGCTACGACGGGGAAGTGGAGGACTACATGGTGACGGTGGCCGCTCCTCCAAACTGCATCACCCCGCCGGCGGGCCTGATCGGTTGGTGGCGCGCGGAAGACAACGCGAATGATTCCATCAACGCGAACAACGGCGCGCTGCAAAACGGCGCGACGTATGCCGCCGGAAAGGTCGGCCGCGCATTCTCCTTCGATGGCGACAATGACATCGTCGTGGTGCCCGATGCGCCCAACCTGAATCCCACGGCGCAAGTGACCCTGGAGGCATGGGCGTATCCGACTTCGGACACGGCGGGGGCCATCGATGTGGTGATGGTTATGGTGAACAAGGAGAACGGCCCGGTCCAATTTGAGATGGGGCGGCGGAACACCAGCAGCAGCTGCAGCATCCCCACGGGCAATCTCGCCATTTTTATCGGTGGCATCAGCGGCCTGCCGGACGACTGCTCCGGCTGGGTGGATGGCCAGGCCTACATTCCCTTGAACGCCTGGAGCCATGTGGTTTTGACGTACGACGGAACCGCCGTGCGCACCTATTTGAATGGCTCGCTGACCCGGACCATTGCCGCCAGCGGCACCATTCCAACGACCACCGGGGCGGTGCGAATCGGCGGGCGGAACGGCCCGTTCTCGCATTGGGCCGGACAACTGGACGAGATCGGCATCTATGACCGCGCTTTGACCACACCGGAAGTTCAATCGCTCTACGACGCCGGCAGCTACGGCAAATGCCCCCTGCCCTGCACGCCGCCGCCCGCCGGGATGGTCGCGTGGTGGTCCGGCGACAACACGGCGTCCGACCGCGTCGGGGCCAATCACGGCACCTTGAAGAACGGCGCGACTTATGCCGATGGCATGGTGCGGACGGCGTTCAGTCTCGACGGCGGGGATGATTATGTGGAAGTGCCGGACAGTCCGGCGTGGGCGTTTGGTGCCAATGCCTTCACGATTGACCTGTGGGCGAACTTTTCCTCCGTAAGCGGCAGCCGGGTGCTCCTTTCCAGCGACACCGGTCCCGGCGAGGTGAACAAGTGGGTCTTCTGGCTCGATGGCGGCCAACTCCGGTTCCACGTCAATGGTCCCGCGAATGTGAACCCCGGCGTTCCTTTCTCGCCGCAATTAAACCGCTGGTATCACCTCGCGGTCACGCATTCGGCGGGGACGCTTACGTTCTATATTGATGGCGCCGATGCCGGGAGCGTCAGCCTGTCCACGCCGGTGCCAGACGCCAATGCACCGCTGACGATCGGCTCGGCGGAGGGTGGCTATTTCTTTGCCGGCCGCCTGGATGAAATCGAGATTTTCAACCGCGCGCTTTCGGCAGGCGAACTTCAGGATATTTACGAGGCTCGCACGGCAGGCAAGTGCGTGCCGGCCCCGGCCTTGTTCTACAGTCCCACCAGCCTGGTGTTTGGCGCGCAAGCAGAAGGAACGACCAGCGCGGTGCAAGTGGTCACGCTGACGAACTCCGGCAATGCCCAGTTGAACATTTCCAATATCACGATCAACGGGGATTTCGTCTTTACGACGGATTGCGGCACAGCGCTCGCGCCGGGTGCGGGTTGCGCGATCCATGTCGGCTTCGCACCCACGGATGAGGGCGCCCGCCTCGGGACGCTCACGCTCATTCACGATGCACCAGGCAATCCCGGCGTGGTGACGCTGCACGGCACCGGGGTGCCGCCCGTGTGTGTCACTGCTCCGGCCGGTTTGGTCAACTGGTGGCGGGCGGAAAGCAACGCGCTGGACAACGTCGGCGTCAGTCACGGGACCTTGCAAAACGGCGCGGGTTTCGCCCCCGGCCGGGTGGGACAGGCCTTCCATTTCGACAGTGCCAATGAATACGTCTCCTTGCCGGGCGATCCGGGGCGGAATTTCGGCACGAACAATTTCGCGATTGAATTCTGGGTGAACAGCAGCGTGAGCGGGCGGCGCATGCAGCCCTTCACTTCGCATATCAACTATGGCGTGACGAACCTGGACTTCGACTTCAACGACCCCGACCCGGTGAATGGTTCACCAGTCGGACTGTGGGTGTTCTGGAACGGCGGCGGCAGCAAAAACCTTACCGCGGGCGCACCGGGCGCCTACACAGACGGACGGTGGCATCACATCGCCCTGACGCGCTCGCAAACGACGATCTCGTTGTTCATCGACGGCGTCAGCGTGGATTCCGACATCATCACAGACTCCATGGATCTTTCGACCAATACCATCATTGGCGCCATGGATCCGGGCGTCAATTTCTGGGACGGCCGGGTGGATGAAGTCTCCATTTACAACCACGCGCTCACTCCCGCGGATGTGACCGCGATTTATAATGCGCGTGGCGGAGGCAAATGCGTCTTCCAGTCCAACCCGCCAGTGGCCACGAACTTCACCGTGTCCGGAGCAGCGGAGGACACCTCCGTGAACTTCACCCTCAATGGCGTGGATGTGGATGGGAACCCGCTCACGTTCATCATCCTCACCCAACCGTTGCATGGCGCCCTCTCCGGCAGCGGTTCGAATCTCAGCTACAACCCCGTGGGCAACTTCAACGGCCTCGACAGCTTCACCTACGTGGTGAGCGATGGGGTTTACACATCAGCGGTGGCCACGGTCAGCATTCCCGTCGCGGCCATCAACGATCCGCGCCCGGCCATCTTCACGCCCGGCACCAACTTCCTGGCCGGTATCCAGCCGAGTGGCGTGGTGGCAGCCAAGTTCGATGCCGGTGTCACCTTCGATCTCGCCGTCGCCAATGCGGGCGCGAACACCGTCACCCTCCTGCGGGGCATCGGCACCGGTGTCTTCACCAACTGGACCAATTTCGCCGTGGGCCAGCATCCCTCGGCCATCGCCACGGCGGATTTCAATCGCGACGGCAAGGCGGACTTCGCCACGGCCAACCGCAATGACAGCAGCATCACAGTGTACAAGCTGAATGGCGCGGCTGGCGTGCTCTCGACGAATGAGGTGTTCATCCCTGGCGGCAATGCGCAACCGGTCGCCATCGTGGCAGCGGACTTCAACCGGGATCTGAAGATTGACCTCGCCACGGCGAACTGGGGCAGCAGCAACATCACCATCTTCATGAACCAGGTGGCCACGAACTTCAGCGCCACCAATCACTACGCCGTCGGCCAGCATCCCTCCGCGATCGCCGCTGCCAACCTGAACAAAGACACCAAGCCCGACCTCGCCGTGGCCGTCAGCGGTGAGGACAAGATCGCCGTGCTCACCGGTTGGGGCAGCGGCACGTTCAGTAATCCGGTGTTTTATGCCGTCGGCGACTTCCCGGCAGCCTTGGCGATCGCCGATTTCAACGGCGACAAGAAGCTCGATATTGCCGTGGCGTGCGCGGGCGACAGTTCGATTCACGTGCTGACCAATGCCGGCAACGGGACGTTCGCACTCAAGAGCATCACGGCCATCGGCTATGGCACGCCCTCGGCCTTGCTCGCGGCGGACTTCAGCCGCGACGGCAAACTGGACCTGGCCGTGACGCTGGCAGACGTGGATGCCGTGGTGGTGCTGCCCGGCAACGGCGATGGCACGTTCTCCTATTTCTGGAGTGACCCGACCATCTTCTTCCCGACCGGCACCAACCCGGTGGCGATGGCCACGGCCACTTTCAACAAGGATCTCTATGCCGACCTGGTCGTGGCCAACGCGGGTGGCAACGACGTGACGGTGCTGCTCAACAACTACCTGCCGGTGGCCTTCAAGCAGAGCGTGGTCGCGCGGGAAGATTCGCCGAAGAACATCACCATTATTGGCACCTACGGCCCGCTGGATTACATCATCGTGAACCCGCCGACCAATGGTTCCTTCATCGCCACCAACGGCGTGATGCTGAACACCACCAACCCGCCCACCCTCACCTACCTGGCCAGGCCCGAGACCAACGGCAACGACCGCTTCGACTTCGTCGTCACCGATGGCGTCAAGACCAGCAAGGTCGCCCGCGTGACCATCAAGATCCTCCCCGTCAACGACCAGCCCAGCTTCACCCTCAGCACCAACGAGGTCACCGTCAACGAGGACGCCGTCGCCACCAACTTCCACGCCTTCGCCACCAACGTCGTGCGCGGTCCGATCAACGAGATCAAGCAGAGCGTGAAGTACGTGCTCACCCAGAACTCCTCCAACCTCTTCAGCGTGCAGCCCAACATCAACGCCGCCGGCAAGCTCGGCTTCACCCCCAGGAAGAACCTGTTCGGTGACGCGCTCATCACCGCCCGCCTGCTCGATGGCGGCGGCACCAACAATGGTGGCACCAACCTGAGCGAGCTGCATACCTTCACCATTCACATCCAGAGCGTGAATGACACGCCCGTCATGGCGAATGTCCTCGGCCGCACGACGACCACGAACATCCCCGCCCAGTTCAACCTGGCGGTGGGCGACCTGGAGACGGCGGCGGGCAGTCTCACGCTCTCGTTTGGCTCCTCGGATACCGCGCTGGTGCCGGTGGCCAGCATCGTGCAGACCGCCAACACCGGCACCAACCGCATTGTGACGGTCACTCCGGCCACCGGCCTGAAGGGCAAATCGGTGCTCACCTTCACCGTCTCCGACGGCACCAATGCCGCCAGCCGGTCGGCCTCCATCACCGTAAAGTAGGCACTTCACACCAATGCTCCAGCCTTCGCCGGGTGCGGGCTTCCCCCGCCCCGGCGAAGTTTTTTTGCAGAATGCAAAGGCCGCTCGGGTTTTCCGCACCCTGACCTCTTTGTCCTGTCAGGCGGGACGAATTACCGGGAAATGTGCTTTTCATTAAGGTCAAATTTTGTTTAGGTCTGGCCTGTCTTGCCTGCATCGCGAAGCAGCGGGACTCAGCGGAACAGTTCAAGTTCGGTTCAACCCGCTGATTTCAATTAACCCATCGTCAGCCAAGCCCGTTGATCAGCAGTCACGTGAATGCATCTTTTTTGTCCCTGCGCCACGCGTTTTGGCCAATGCGGTCCTGCTCTTGTACTGCCGCACAATGCTTTTGAAGTTGTTCCACTCGTTTTCCTCAAACCCCAGACTCATTTCCATGAAACTCCCTAAACTCATCCGCGCCCTGCCCTTGGCCGCCGCCCTCTGCGCCGCACTGTCGCCCGGTCTCTCCGCCGCGACGATCGTCTACAATGTGATCCTGGATGGCCCCAGCGAATCCCCGGCCAATGCCTCCCCCGGCACCGGCACGGCAACCATCACGTATGACACCACCGCCCATACCCTGCGGGTTCAGACGAGTTTCAGCGGCTTGGTCGGCACCACGACGGCCAGTCACATCCATGCGGCGACCGCCACTCCCGGGGTCAGCACCGCCGGCGTGGCCACCACCACGCCCACGTTTGCCGGCTTTCCGCTCGGCGTGACTAGCGGAACCTATGACAACACTTTGGACCTGACCCTGGCCTCCAGCTACAACCCCGCCTATGTCACCGCCCACGGCGGGACGCCGACGACCGCCGAGACTGATCTGATCGCGGCGATTGCCGCAGGCAAGGCTTACTTGAACATCCACTCATCCGTGTTCCCCGGCGGCGAAATTCGCGGGTTCCTCCTTCCGGCCCCCGGCAACGCAGCCCCCACGGACATCAGCTTGAGCAACGCCACCGTGGCGGAGAACAGCGCACCCGGCTCCACGGTAGGCGTCTTGAGCGCGACTGATGCGGACGCAGGTGACACCGCCACCTTCTCGCTCGTGAGTGGCACCGGCAGTGCTGACAACACCAGCTTTGGCATCAGCGACGGCACCAACCTCGTCACGACTGCCTCGTTTGATTTTGAAGCGAAGAGCAGCTACAACATTCGCGTGCGCGTGACGGACAGCTCGCTCAACACCTACGAGGAGCAATTCACCATCACGGTCACGGATGTGTTCGAGCCCGGCCTGACCATCAGCGGGGGCGGCAATGTCACCTTGCAGGCGCAAGGTGGCTCCATGGCCCCCACCAACCACGCACTCTTTGGCACCGCTTTTGCCAAAGACGTGCTGAGCAACGGCGCTTTTCCGATCCACCAGATTCCCCACCTCAACGAAGGTGCTTACGGCAACAGCTTCAGCTGGATCTGCAATTCGCAAAACAGCCATGCCGGGATCAGCTTTGGGAGCACCTTGGTATTCCTGGATCAGGTCGCGTTCGGACGCGATAACCTAGGGGCGCTTACTGACCGGTCGCTGGGTGTCTACACCTTGCAGTACACCACCACGCCGAATCCAAATGCTTCCACCCCTGACGGAAGCTGGATCACCATCGGCACGCTGAACTACGGCTCGGCGGGCGGCGGTGACTTCAGCAGCCCTCACCTGCGCCACCTCTATTCGTTCACCGAAGTCCAAGCCACCGGCTTCCGCATCAAGACGTGGTCCACTGCCGAACATTTCAACAACTACATCGGCATTGATGAATTGGAACTCTATGGCCGCGCTCCAGTGATCGAAGTGCAACTGCCCGTCAATTCCGTGGTGGCCGAAGGCGGAAGCCGCGATTTCGGGATCGTCCTGTCGGGAACCAATGCTGAACGGACCTTCACCATCACCAACAGCGGCACCGCCGATCTCACCGGACTCGGAATCACCATTGCCGGCGCAGATGCCTCGCAGTTCACCGTCACCACCAGCCCGACCGCTCCGGTGGCCCCGGAAGGCAGCACCACCTTCGCGGTGCGTTTCACTCCCACCGGCCCCGGGAGCAAGAGTGCCGTCCTGCATATTGCAAACAACGCCCTCGGCAGCCAGAATCCTTACGACATCAATCTTTCCGGCATCGGCACGCTGGCACTGGATTCAGTCATCGGCGGCGCCCTGGCAGGCAATCAGTTTGTAACCGGGCAGGAGGGAAGTTTCGATTTCGTAAACAACTGGCCGGCATCGGAACCTCCCACCAATGCCATTAATGGCGTCTTCACGGACAAATATCTGAACTTCGCCAAGTTCAATGCCGGATTGATCATCAACCCATCGGCAGCCCACGCGGGCTATGCGGTGGATGCGCTCCTGTTGTGGACCGCCAATGATGCGGAGGGGCGCGATCCCTCCAGCTATCAGATCTACGGTTCTCCCACGCCGCTCACGGACAGCACACCGGGCGTGATGGTGGATCTCTCGCCCCTGACCCTGCTGGGCAACGGCGCGTTCAACCTGCCCACCAATCGCAACGAGGGGCCGGCAGTAATCAGCTTCTCGAACGATGGCGCCTATCCCTCGTATGTGGTGGTCTTCCCCAACGTGAAGGAACCGAACTACGACTCGGAGAACAATTCCATGCAGATCGCGGAAGTCGCGTTGAGCGGCCACATCCCCGCCGCCAGCCCGGACATTGACGTGCAGGAGATAGGCTATGCCCACTTCGGCAACAATGGCGTGGATTTCTTCGGCCAGGCGGACATTGGCACCACCAATGAGTTTGTGTTTGGCATCACCAACCGCGGCGTGGTGAACCTCACCGGCCTGTCGGTCTCGCTGTCAGGACCGGATGCCGGAGATTTCGCTTTGGGCGCATTCGCTCCCACCACCCTGGCGCCAGGCGAGGGCGACGTGCTTACCGTTTCGTTCATTCCGACCGCTGCCGGTCCGCGCACAGCCTACCTGCACATCACCAGCAATGATCCGGATGAGGGTAACTTCCTCCTCGTGCTGACTGGCGACGGGTTTGATCCGCTCAGCGTGCCGATGTCCACCAACTTCACCGTGATCGGCGCGGCGGAAGATGCCTCGGTTAACATCACGCTCAACGGCACCGGCCCGGCCGGCGTGCCGCTCACGTTCGTGATCCTCGTCCTGCCGCAATACGGCACGCTGGTCGGCACCAATGACACCTACACCTACACGCCCAACGGCAATTTCAACGGCTTGGACAACTTTGTGTATTTTGTCACGGATGGGACCAACTACTCGATCCCCACGATCGTGGAAGTCCCCGTGATGGCCATCAATGACTCCCGCCCGGCCATCTTCACGCCCGGCACCAACTTCCTCGCGGGCGCGCAGCCGAACGGCATCGCCACCGCGAAGTTTGATGCCGGCACCACCTACGACCTCGTGGTGGCCAACGGCCTCGACAACACCGTCTCGCTCCTGCGCGGCACGGGTAACGGCGCCTTCAGCAACTGGACCAACTTCGCCGTGGGCGAGTATCCCGTCGCCGTCATCGCCGCCGACCTCAACCGCGACACCCGGCAGGACATCGCCGTCGTCAATGAAGATGATGATAGCGTGACCGTGCTGATGCTGGATGGCGCGGGCGGGATCCTCATTTCCAATCTCGTGAATCTGGATCCCGGCGCAGACCCCGTGGCGCTCGTGGCCGGGGATTTTAACAAGGACCTCCGGATCGATCTCGCCACCGCCAATTATGACGACAGTTCAGTGACCATCATCATGAACCAGGCCGGCACCAACTTCACCGCGACCAGCACCTATTACGTCGGCCGGAACCCCACAGCCATCGCCGCGGCGAACCTGAACAAGGATACCAAGCTCGACCTCGTGGTCGCGCTGGAAGGTGATGATCAGGTGGCGGTCCTGACGGGCTGGGGGAGCGGCACGTTCAGCAATGCCGTCTACTACGACCTGGACGGCTCGCCGGAAGCCATCGCCGTGGGCGATTTCAATGGCGACAAGAAGCTCGACCTCGCGATTGCCACCGTCAGTTGCTGCGGCGAATCCCAGATCGAAGTCCTCACCAACGCGGGCAACGGCACCTTCGCCGCAGCCAGCGCGGTGAGCGTCGGCTACAGTTTCATCACCGCTCTGCTCGCAGGCGATTACAACCGCGACGGCAAGCTCGACCTCGTCGCGTCACTCGTTGAAGAAAACGCCGTGGTCGTGCTGCCGGGCAGTGGCACCAACACCTTCTCTTACTATTGGGGCGACCCGACCACCTACTTCCCCACCGGCACCAACCCGGTGGCCCTGGCCTCGGCCACCTTCAACAAGGATCTTTACCTCGACCTCGTCGTGGCCAACTTCGGCCAGGATGACGTGACCGTGCTGCTCAACAACTATCTGCCCGTCGCCTTTAAGCAGGCCGTGGTGGCGCGTGAGGATACGTCCAAGACCATCACCATCGTCGGCACCTATGGTCCGCTGGATTACCTCATCGTCAATCCGCCGACCAATGGTTCCTTCATCGCCACCAACGGCGTGATGCTGAACACCACCAACCCGCCCACCCTCACCTACCTGGCCAGGCCCGAGACCAACGGCAACGACCGCTTCGACTTCGTCGTCACCGATGGCGTCAAGACCAGCAAGGTCGCCCGCGTGACCATCAAGATCCTCCCCGTCAACGACCAGCCCAGCTTCACCCTCAGCACCAACGAGGTCACCGTCAACGAGGACGCCGTCGCCACCAACTTCCACGCCTTCGCCACCAACGTCGTGCGCGGTCCGATCAACGAGATCAAGCAGAGCGTGAAGTACGTGCTCACCCAGAACTCCTCCAACCTCTTCAGCGTGCAGCCCAACATCAACGCCGCCGGCAAGCTCGGCTTCACCCCCAGGAAGAACCTGTTCGGTGACGCGCTCATCACCGCCCGCCTGCTCGATGGCGGCGGCACCAACAATGGTGGCACCAACCTGAGCGAGCTGCATACCTTCACCATTCACATCCAGAGCGTGAATGACACGCCCGTCATGGCGAATGTCCTCGGCCGCACGACGACCACGAACATCCCCGCCCAGTTCAACCTGGCGGTGGGCGACCTGGAGACGGCGGCAGGCAGCCTCACGCTCTCCTTCAATTCCTCGGACACCGGACTGGTGCCGGTGGCCAACATCGTGCAGACCTCCAACACCGGCACCAACCGCATCGTGACGGTCACCCCGGCCACGGGCTTGAAGGGCAAATCCGTGCTCACCTTCACGGTCTCCGACGGCACCAATGCCGCCAGCCGGTCGGCCTCCATCACCGTGAAGTAGGCACTTCACACCAATGCTTCAGCCTTCGCCGGGTGCGGGCTTCCCCCGCCCCGGCGAAGTTTTTTTGGCATGGATGAATTGCTTCCGACACACTTTCCAATTGCCCCGGCCTCGGTGCGTTTGCGAGTCTCCGCGCGCCCTGTTTCAGCGTTATGGAAATGATCCGTAAATTAATTGACCTGGTCCTGCATCTGGACAAGCACCTTGAACAGATGGTGCAAAGCTACGGGCCGTGGATCTATGTCATCCTGTTCCTGATCATCTTCTGCGAGACGGGCCTCGTGGTGACGCCCATCCTGCCGGGTGACTCCCTGCTCTTCGCCGTCGGAGCGATGGCGGCCCTGCCCAATGGACTGAACATCTGGCTGGTGCTCGTGCTGCTGACGGTAGCGGCGATTCTGGGTGACACCGTCAATTACTGGGTCGGCCACTTTGCCGGGGACAAACTGCCAAAAAAATTCCCACGCATCATCAAACCGAAGTATCTGGAGAAGACCCATGCCTTTTACGAGCGCTACGGTGGCAAGACCATCATCATCGCCCGCTTCGTGCCCATCGTGAGGACGTTCGCTCCCTTCGTTGCAGGAGCAGGCCGGATGACGTATGCTAAATTCATGTCGTTCAATGTCATCGGCGCCCTGCTGTGGATCTGCCTCCTGACCCCGGCCGGCTATTTCTTCGGCAACATTCCGTGGGTGAGGAAAAATTTCACCGCCGTCGTGCTGGGCATTATTTTTATTTCCATCCTTCCGGCCATCATTGAAATTTCCCGCGAATGGCTGCGCTCCCGGAACGCCGCCTCGAAACCATAATCCCGCTGCGCTTTTGCAGCTTCAGCCCGTCTCATCATGAAAATCTCCTCCCTGCAAATCAGCATGAAAATCCGGCACCCGCAATACGGCGTGGGGGTCGTGAAACTGGTCAACGAACACACGGCGGAAATCCGCTTCGATGACGTCACCCGCACGATTGACCCGGAGATGAGCGACATCACGCCCGCGGAGCCCACGGCCTCGGTCACCGGGCTCGATGTGCCGTTGCGGCAGTTCGTGGAAACCACCATCGAGTCCGTCATCGGACGCATGGGCTACGAGAAGCCGGACGCGGTGGCGGGTGAACTCGGCGCGCGCTGGCATGGCGGCAAGCTCGTGATGCACCCGGCTGATCCCGCCTTGCAGACGAAGGAAGTCCCGCTGGAAGTCTTCTTCCACAAGATCGTCGGCATCCGCAACCAGTTGCGGGTGCTGGAGCAGAAGATCAACGCCCACGACAAGCTGACCGACGGTGAAAAGGTGGAAATGCAGCAATACATCACGCGCTGCTACGGTTCGCTGACGACCTTCAACCTGCTCTTCAAGAACAAGGAAGACCAGTTCAACTCGTAACGCAGATTCTCACACCCTACGCCCGGATCACTCCCAATTCCCGCAAGGCGCTGATAAGGAATTGGAACGCAATCGCCGCCAGCAACAGGCCCATCAGGCGGGTGACAATCTTCACGATGAGCGGCGTAAGCCAGCGCGCGCCATGCGCCGATACGTGCAGCACCGCATAGCCCACCAGGCACACGACCGGAATCGCCACAAACAGCGCGATCTGCTCCGCGACATTTGCCGCGCGACTGTGCAAAAGGATGACGGTGGAAATCGCCCCCGGCCCCGCCAGCATGGGAACGGCCAGCGGCGTCACCGCGATGTCCTCCTTGGCGGCACCCGCTTCGGTTTCCTCCTCGGTCTCCTGCACGCGCGAACGTTGCGCGCGCAACATGTCGAGCGCAACGAGGAGCAAGACAATGCATGCGGCCATTTGAAACGCCGGAAGCGTGATGCCGAGAAACTGGAAGATCCATTTGCCCACCAGCGCGAAAACCATCAGCACTCCCGCGGCGATGCTGAAGGCCAGGCGCGCCGTGCGGATGCGCTGCTGGGGCGTGTCCTCGCCGGTCATCGCGAGGAAGATGGGCACGAGGGCGATGGGATCAATGATGACGAAGAGCGAACTGATGGCGAGCAGCGCGTATTCGAGAAGTTGCATGGCGTCCCCGGCCCTTCAATGCGTGATCCAGCCGCCGCCCACGACGAGGTCGCCCTGATAAAACACGCAGGCCTGCCCCGGCGTGATGGCGCGCTGGGGCACATGCAGCCGCACCGTTGCGCCATCCGGTGAAGGCGTGATGGTCGCGGGAGTGCCGGCATGCGCGTAACGGATCTTGGCGGTAACCTCCACCGGGCCGGTCAATTCCTCGAAGGGAATCCAGTTGCAGGTGGCCACGCGGAATTCCGACCGCTCCAGCAGCGACTCATCGCCCACGATCACGCGGTTGTTTTCCACATCCAGATCCACGACGTAGAGCGGCGTGGGATGCGAGACGCCAAGGCCCTTGCGCTGGCCGATGGTGTAAAACTCGATGCCATCGTGCTCGCCGAGCTTGCGGCCCTGTGTGTCCACAATCTCGCCCCGATGACGTTCGGCCAGTTTTGCCTCCATCAGGAATTTTCCGTAATCACGATCGGGCACGAAGCAAATCTCCATGCTCTCCTCCTTGTCGGCGGTCTTCAGCTTGCACTCACGCGCCACCTCGCGCGTGTCCGCCTTAGTCATGTGTCCCAGCGGAAAGATGGCGCGCGAAAGCTGCTCCTGGCGGAGTGAGAAGAGAAAGTAGCTCTGGTCCTTGCGCGAGTCGCGGCCCTTGTATAACAACGTACGCCCCGTGTTCGCGCACTTCTCCAGCCGGGCGAAATGGCCGGTCGCAATGAACTGCGCGCCCAACTGGTCGGCCTTGCGGATCATGTTGCCGAACTTGAGGTGCTGGTTGCACATCACGCAGGGGTTGGGTGTGCGTCCGCGCTTATACTCATCCGCAAAATACTGGATGACCATCTTCTGGAACTCGGCTGCTTCATCCACGAGGTAATATGGCACGCCGAGCTTGTGGCAGACGGCCCGGGCATCCGTGACCGCCTGGGGGCCGCAGCACTTGTCTTCCGCGCGGTTCACGCAGTCCTGCGGCCAGAGCTTGAGCGTGACGCCGATCACGTCGTAGCCCTGCTCCTGCAAGAGGGCGGCGGTGGCGCTGGAATCCACGCCGCCACTCATGCCGACCAGCACGCGTATTTTTTCCGACATGGGCAAGAGAGTATTCCTGAACTCCGGGATTGGAAAGGCGGTAACGGCAAGCCGGTCCGGCAAAAAAAGACGCGGGGAAAATCCCCCGCGTCTAATGAACCAGCCAGGGCTTTGGTCAACTTCGACTCAAGGCGGCAGGATGGTGATGTTCAACGTGTCAACCGTTGACTGGTTGGTGCCACCGGCCGCCGGCCAGGCAGCGCCGCCATTGTCACGGGAACGAATGGTCAGGTTCACCTCGCCGAAGAAGGCCGCCCCGCGCGTCTTGAAGCTCAGGATCCCCGCCGCACTGATGGTCGGCTGGACCGCGAAGATCACCGTATTGGTCTTGTTGCCAATCACGTAGCTCAGCACCTGGTTGGTTTCATTTTGCGGTCCGGGAACGGTGCTGGAGAAGATGTTCGTGGTCACCAGTCCGTTGGTCCCGTAAACTTGGATCGAGGGATAAGCCAGCGTGAACGTCGGCGCATCATTCACGGGATTGACCACAATCCGGAATGTCTGGCCGGCGCTGTTATTGATGCCACCAAAGGCGGTTCCGCCGTCGTCCTGGACCACGACATCCACACTGGCGACGCCGTTCGAATCAGGAGCCGGCTCGAAGGTCAGCGTGCCGTTGCCATCAATCGCGGGCTGGCCGGTGGCGGTGAACAAGCCCGGGTTGTCGTTGAACACCACGAAGCTCAAGTTCTGGCCGATCTCATCCGCCGGACCGCGACCGATCGAGGACGCCCAGCCGTTGGTCGAAACCGGGCCGCAATCTTCCAGCACGTAGGGAGAAGAGCCCAGGCGGATCGTCGGCGGGTCATTCACATTGGTGACCACGATGGTGAAGAAGTTCGTCACCTTGTCGATGCCGCCATCCAGCACTCCACCACGGTCATTGAGCACCACCGAGACATTCGCCGTGCCGTTGGAGTTCGCCTTCGAGCTGAACTTCAGCGTGCCATTGTGATCAATGGCCGGCTGATAGGCGAAGATGGCGGGGTTGTCATTGGACAAGGTGAAATAATACAGGGCGAGCTGGTTGGATTCGTTGAAGGCGCCCGTATCCATGTTCGTGGCGAAGTTGAAGTTAGTGTGCATGCCGGAATCTTCCAGCACGCCGACCAGCGCCGAATCCAGCGTGAAAGTCGGCTGGTCATTCACCGACTTCACCGTGATGCGGAACGTCTTGGTCAGGCCCGTGTTCGTGCCGCCGTTGAGGTTGTCGCCGGTGTCCTGGAGGCGCACGGAGAGGATCGCCAGACCGTTGGAGTTCGCCGCCGGTGTGAAGCTCAAGGTGCCCGCCGGATCAATGGCCGGCGCCGAGGAGAACAGCGTCGGGTTGTTGTTGGCGGTGATCAGGAAGCTCAGCGTCTGCGCCGCTTCGTCCGCCGGACCCACGTTCATATTGGTGGCCCAGTTGGCAAAAGACTGCGGACCGCAATCTTCCACCACTACGACGTTCGTGCCCTGCGTGAAGGTCGGGGCGTCATTCACGGCGTTCACCGTGATCGTGAAGGTATTGGTGAAGCGGTTGTCGCCGCCGCTGTTCGTGCCGCCGGAATCCTGGAGAATCGCGGTGACCGTGGCCGTGCCGTTTGAATTCGGCGCGGGCTGGAAAGTCAACCGCCCGACAGAAGTCATGTTCGGCTGGATGCGGAACAGGTTGGTGTTGTCGTTGGACAGGAGGAACGCCAGCCCCTGGCTGTTTTCATTGGCCGGCCCCTTGGTGATGCTGGTGGCAAACGCCGCCATGGACTGCGCCCGCGCGTCTTCGTTCACCTCCACCGCCGGATCCAAGATCGTGAAACTCGGGGCGTCATTCACCGGCAGCACCGTGAAGGTGACTGAGACGATGGGAGACACGATCACGCCATCCGTGACACGATATCGCAGATGATCAGTGCCGAAGAAGTTGGCATTGGGAGTATAAGTGACATTGGGACCGGCGAGTATTCCGACGCTGGCGGACGTGCCATTGGTCGTCGTGGCCATGATCTCATAAGTCAAGGTCGTATTGGTCGTTCCCCGCAGGACGATGTTGGTGCTGGAATCCTCCAGCAGCACCACGGTGAAGGCCTCAGCCACCGGCGTGCGGTTGGCCAGCACGGAGACATCGCCCGAAGCGAAATTCGCCACCACCAGGTCAGGCGCCTGGTCGCCCGTGAACTCTCCTGCCGCCACCGATTGCGGCGTGGTTCCCACGATAACGGCCTGCGCAGCACCGTAACCGCTGGCAACGCCTCGCCGCACCGCCACAGTGCCGCCCGTGAGCACGATGGCCAGGTCGTTGGTTCCGTCGTGATTCAAATCAGAAACCACCATCCCGGCGGGCGCGATGGCCGGAAGGGTGAACGCCTGCGAAAAGGCGGCGAACAGGTTGTTCGTCAACCCGACAATCAGATCGCCACCGCTCTTGGCGATGATCAGGTCCTGGTCGCCATCATGATCGAAGTCATCCACCACAATGGCAACCGGCGCCGTGCCGGCACCGGCTGAGAACGTGACCGGTTCAGCCAGCGAGCCATCGCCGTAACCCAGCAGGATGCTCACGGAATTGGCCGTGCCGTTCACCACTGCGACGTCCCGCCGGCCATCCCCGTTGAAATCGCCCTTGGTGATCAGGTTCGGGCCATTGAAGACGTTGTAATCCATCAAGTTCGTGAACGTATCATCACCCAGGCCCACGAATACGCTGATGGTGTCGTTGCCCGAGTTGGCGGAAATGAAATCGTTCGTTCCGTCAAAATTGAAGTCGCCAGTGACCAGGGCCACCGGAGCCGCGCCCAGCGGCACATCATAATCCTGGCGCAGCTCGAAAGTGCCGTCGCCCCGGCCGAACAGCACGCTGATGTCATCGGTCAGGGGATTGGCCGTGAGAATGTCAACATAACCGTCGTCATTCACGTCCGTCGCTACCAGAAACGCCGGCTCGCTATCCACCACCAGGTTGCTGATGGAACCAAACGTGCCATCACCATTGCCCAGACGGAAGGTCACGTAGATGCTGCCCGGAAAATTGTTTCCCACCACCATGTCGAGCTTGCCGTCGCCGTTGAAATCCGCGAGGGCGACGGAAGTGGGCGACTCGCCGGGCCCGGGCGCAGTCATGGGATAATTGACGGTATTGACGAAAGAGACCTGCGCTTGCGCCCCCACTCCCGCCAGCAGCAGCAGGGCGGCACACAGGCCGCCGAAGACGTACGACAGGGTCGTGCGCCGCGCGCCATTGGCTGAAGCACGCTGGTGTGAGTGATTGAGTACGAACTGTTTCATAAATTCTTTTTGCGCCACCTGGCGCGGTGTTGGTCTGGTTCTAAAAAAGGAACGCGTCCTGAAAGCCCGGCTGCACCGGGCGTTGTTCATGCCTTATATCGGCTCCACAACGTTCTATCAAGATTTGATTCAGCGAAAAACGGTCTCGCGACCGGCCTGCAAATGATTTCGATTCGGGTTCTTTAGCTTGGATTCTGCCATTCGCAATTGTGGGAATCGCCATTCACCACCCCAAACCCTTGCGCTTTCCGGCAATCCAGGCTCATTGCTCCACCACCCGGTAAAACCGCCGGGGCACCCCGGAATTGCTAGTATCCGTGAACACCGTGGTGCCGCTGACCGCAGTGACCGTTTGCAAGGGGTTCCAGTTGGGCAGGTCGTCGGCATACTGGATCTCGTAGGTCCGGCTCGTAATTGTCGAAAATGACAACGAAATGTTGCCGTTGGGCTGGATCACCGGGCGGGCGATGACGGATGGCACGGAGATGGCGACGTGCAGGGATATCGCCCCGGCGCTGGCATCAATGCCATCCACGGCGATGCGATAGACGGTGTTGCTGACCGCATTAAATGCCACGGCGCTGGTGATGATGCCGTTGGTCGAGTCCTGATCATTGTTTGCCCCCACGAGCGTCAGGTTGGAAACCGTCGTGCCGGTATAAACGCCCAGCACCGTATCGAAGGAACTGCCCGAGGTGGAAATCACCGCTGGCCCGGCAAACGGAGCCGTCCATCGCCACCAGACCGAGCTGCCACCCGCCTCCCCGGCGTGGTTTGGTTCGCCCGGTTCCTTGCTGGAGTTTACCGAGGTCCCGGTGGTATCCACCGCTCCACCGGTCAGCACGATGGCATTGGTAAAACTGTCGTTGGCCGGCGCCACCACCTCTTCAATGCTCAGGACGACCTGGCCGGATTCAGGGTCGCCGGCATCATCGCTCCCATCCACCGCGATCTGGTAAACCGTGCCCGCCGTGGCCGAGAACGTCACCAGGCTGGTGCTGATTCCATCTCCTTGATCATCATTGGTCGCAACCAAGGTGAGATTGGATACCAGTGTCCCCCGATATACGCCCAGCACGGTGTCGAAATCGCTTCCTTCCGTGGAGACAAACACAAGTCCCGAAATCGGAGCCGTCCAAGTCCACCAGACGGATTTTCCTCCGGCCTGGGCCCCGTGGGCCGGTTCGCCAAATTCCTTGGTCGAATTGATCGTGGTTCCGGTTGTGGTGACGGCGGTGCCGGTCAGCGGCGCCCGCGTGCTAAAAACATCGTTGGTAGGCCCTTTGGTGAAGGAAAGGTTGATTTTCACCTGCCCATAACCGTCATCCACGGTCGCCCCATCCCAGTTACCCATCACCTGGATCTGGTAAGCCACGCCGGGCAGCACCCCCACATCCACGGCGCTGTCAAAAAGCTCGCCTCCATTGTTGTCCCAGCCGATCAGGTGCCAGTTGGTGTTCTCCGTGGAGGCCAGGTTCGTCCCCGCATACACGGCTACCACCGTGTCGAAATCGCTGCCCAAAGTGGTGATCAAAGCCCGGCCGTTGGTCGGCGCCACCCAGCTCCACCAGACCGTCTTGGTGTTCAGGGTGATGCTGGGATCGCTCGCCACCGCGGTTTGCATGAGCTGCATTTCGTTCAAGCCCACCCCGCTCTCAAAGAGCGCGCGTCCATTCGCGCTGACGTCCGATACATTCGTGCCCGTCAGGACCACCCGGTTGGTGAACCGGTCATTGTTCGGGTAGATGGAGAGCTGGATCTGGCCGGTGTCATTAAACTCCCCGTCCTCCACCCCGTCCGGGGCCTGCCCGTCCACCATGATGTAGTAAATCTGCCCGGCCCGGGCTGAAACCGCCGTCAGGCTCGCCAGCGTGGCAAAGGAACCGCTGTCATAATCTGGATCAGGAAGGACGGTGCCAGGTCTCTTGATGTTGGTGACGGTGGCCGAGGTATTGGTGGCAATGAACAGCACCGTGTCAAAATCGCTGCCGATGGTGCTCACCAGATACTCGCCGGTCGTGGGCGGGGTCCATTCCCACCAGACCGACCGGCCGACGATGCTCTGGGTGATGAACGCTCCCAAATTGTCTTCGTTGCCCTCCGCCGTGGCGCGGCCATTCCAGCCGTTGGTGGAGACCCGCGCGCCGGACAGGATCACCCGGTTGGCGATGTTGTCATTGTTCGGCCGGATGATGAGCGTCACATTGCCGCTATCCCCGCCCCATCCATCTATCGCGATGTAATAGTTCTGGTTCGCGTTAAAGTTGGTGGCGAGCAAGCTCGTGGCCACCGTGCCATAGACGGGCGAAACACCATTGTCGTCGGAATCCAGCTTGGACATGCCTGCCAGGCTCGCCACGCCCTGATAGACCGCCAGGACCGTGTCGAAATCGCTTCCCGCCGTGGTGATGATGTAGCTGCCCGCCGTAGGACAACGCCACTGATACCAGATGGTGCTGGTGTTGGGGGTGCCATCAGGGCTGTGCACTTTTTCCCCGGTTTCCTTGGTGGCGCCTATCGTGGTGCCCGTCACGGAGACATACGCATTGGTGGGGACGATGATCCGGCTGGCAAAATTGTCATTCGCCGGTGCGGCGGCACGGGCGACCAAGGCGGAAAGAAGAATCAACGCGAAAGCGCAGGAGCGGGATAACATGCAAATATTTATCGTTCGGGTGCGAGACAGTGACTCAAATCAACGCGCAGTGCAAACTAAACCACATTTCGCCGGATGCAATGTGGTTTATGCGGGAATGTGCAGCCAGCCAGCGAAACCCCAGCTTTCGCCCCCTTTCCGGACACCATTGGCAAATCCCGGCAACCTGCCCGAGGGGAAGGTTTTGCAACGCTCCAACCCGGCCGCCCTCCGTTCCTTGAGGGTTATTCAGGCCAGCAAAATATTTTTCGCGACCTTCCTTGCCGCATGAACGGTCCAAACCCGTGGTGTTATTCTCCTGCCGAATAAAAATGTTGGTCTCCAGTCTGTCTTGGGAAAGGCTTGCCAAACGTCAGCGCCTTATTGAGATTCAGTCTCGTTTTCGAGAATCTGGTTTAACATTTTGACGCCCAGCACCCTCCAACCCTTTCGTGAAGGCCCGGCCTGGCAGCCCGTTGGTCCCGGCTGGCAGCGCGTCTTTGGCAGCTTCAAAGGCGTGGGCTATAGCATCGAATGGCACGATTTCGAGCTCCGGCGGGAAATGGACTGGGGCGCGAGCTTTCACCCCGATTGCATCGAACTATGCCTCAACCTTGGCGGCAAGGGCGTCATTGAATCCACGGGCGGCCGGGCCGAGTTCACCGCCGGCACCGCCGGGTTTTACCGCCGCGAAGCCGCGCCTGTGAACGCCATCCGCCTGCCGGGCGAACGCCACCAATTCCTCACCCTGGAGTTCAGCAGCCCCTTTCTGGCCGCCCATCTGTCGGGGACGGAAAACCAACTCCATCCCATCATCAATGCCGCCATCACCGGCAAACCCAGCGCGGAATCCCTTTCCCGGGTCGAGCCACTGACCGTTGGCCAGGAGCAGATCGTCGCCAGCTTGCGGCAGCCGCCGGTCTATGCCGATGCCCAGAAAATCTGGTACCAATGCAAGGTGCTCGAACTGGCCGTCGCCTTCTTCTTCCAGCCGCCGCCGGGCGAGGAATTGTTCTGCACCCGCCAGCAGCGCATGGATCACGAACGCGCCGAGCAGGTCATCTTCCTGCTCAGCCGCGATCTCACCGCACCGCCGACCTTGGACGATATGGCGCGCAAGATCGGTTGCAGCCCTTCCTACCTGAGTCGGGTTTTCTCGGCCAACACCGGGCAGACGATCACCCAGTGCCTCCGCCGGCTGCGGATGGAAAAGGCGGCTGAGCTGCTCAAATCCAAGGAATACTCCGTCACGGAAGTGGCCTTGGAAATCGGCTACAACAGCCTCAGTCATTTCAGCCAGGCCTTTCACGAGACGTACGGCTGCTGCCCGGGGCTGTATCCCATGAGCACCCCGGTGCAGAAGGAACTCGCCGCCCGCCAGCCTGCCACTCGCAAGTAAGCCATGGCCCGCACCTCGGTTTGCCGTTTACACCCGCCCGCCCGTCGTTAGCCTTGCCGCCGTCAGCAGATCATTCACGCAACATGAGCCACATCTTTCTTGCCCGGACCCCGGAACAAATCCGCCGCTGCCACCCGGTGATGGCGGAACTGCGCCCCCACTTGAACGAAGCGGACTTCCTCGCCCAGGTGCTCCGCCAGCAGACCGCCTTTGGCTACCAGCTTGCCGCCCTTGAAGTCGAAAACCGGGTCATCGCCGCCGCCGGCTATCGCATCACCGAATTCCTCGCCTGGGGAAAAACCCTCTACGTGGATGACCTTGTCACCAGCGAGAAACATCGTTCTCATGGCAATGGCCAGAAATTGTTCGCGTGGCTCATCGCCTGCGCCCGTGAGCAGGGGTGCGACCAGTTCCATCTCGATAGCGGCGTGCACCGCTTTGGCGCGCATCGCTTCTATCTCGGGCAGCGGATGGATATCTCCGCCCATCACTTCGCCTTGAAGCTCAAACCCGCCGCCGCCTGAACCGGGACAAACTGTCCGTAAGTTGACTTGTCTCTGCATTCCCGGCGGGTGACGAAACCGAGAACACGCGTTGACTTTGCCCCTGACGCCCCGCATCTTCCCGCGATGAAATTCACCGCATTCATTTGCGCAACCATGTTCGCCGCTGCTGCTGCCTTCGCCGCCGACGCTCCGATCTACGGTGTCCCGGTCAAGGACATCAAAGGTAAGGACACCACTCTCAAGCCTTACAAAGGCAAGGTCCTCCTGATTGTGAATGTCGCTTCCAAATGCGGAAACACTCCGCAATACAAACAGCTCGAAGCCGCCCAGGAAAAGTATTCCGCCAAGGGCTTCACCATCCTCGGCTTCCCTTGCAATGACTTCGGCGCGCAGGAACCCGGCAGCAACGAGGAGATCGTGGAGTTCTGCACCAGCAAGTACAACGTGACCTTCCCGCTCTTCGACAAAGTGAAAGTCAAAGGCAAGGACAAGCACCCCTTGTATGAAACCCTTTCCGGCAAGGATTCGCCCTTCCCCGGCGATGTGAAATGGAACTTCGGCAAATTCCTGGTGGGTCGGGACGGTCAGATCATCAAACGCTTCGAGCCCGGTGTGAAACCCGATGCTCCCGAGGTCGTTTCTGCCATCGAAGCCGCGCTCGCCGCCAAGTAAGCCTTAACCCAATCCTCTGCTTCTTCTTAACATGTCAAAGGTCAAACACATCGCTTTTATCAAATTCAAAGACGGCGTCACTGAAGACCAGATCAACGGCGTCTTCGACAATCTGCTCGACATCACCGAGACCATTGAAGGCATCGAAGACTACGTCGCCGGCCCGAACAACAGCCCCGAAGGAAAGAACGATGGCTACAGCCACGCCTTCGTGATGACCTTCACGGATGCCGCCGCGCGTGATGCCTACCTCCCCCACCCCGATCACGAGCGCTTCAAAGCCGCCGCCCTGCCCCACGTGGACAAGGTGTGCGTGATAGATTTCGAAGTATAGTCCGGACCCGGCCAGTTCCCTTGGGGCTGGCTAGAGTAACCAGCACTTTCGCAGGTGGCGAAGAAACTGTTCCAACAGCTTTCTTCGCCATCGGTGTTCTTACACTTCCCTCAGTGTATCATGCACCGCCGTGAGCAGTTCCTTCGCCCGATACGGCTTGCGCAGGAAGGACTTCACCCCCATCGCCTGCAAGGTGGTGATCTTTTCGGGGTGGGCTGAATCATTCATCAGCCCGGTCGAGACAATCACGCGAGTTCGCGGTTCGATGCGCTTGAGGATCTGAATCAACCCGGTCCCGTCCAGATTGGGCATGATCAGGTCGCACATCACCAGCTTGATCTCGTCCATCCGGCGCGTGAAGAGCGCCACCGCCTCCACGCCATCCACGGCCAGCACCACCCGGTAATCCGCTTCGGTGAGGATGGCGTGCACCGCTTCGCGCATCGGCGCCTCATCCTCCACCACCAGGATTAATTCACCGTGCCCTCGGGGGGCGGCCTCGCCCGACTCACTTGATTCGCCCAGCTCCGGTGCCACCGCGTCCGGCGTGGCGGGCAGATGCACATTGAATTCCGTGCCCTTGCCTACTTCGCTCTCCACCTCGATGAATCCCCCGTGCGCGCGGACGATGCTCATCACCGTCGCCAGTCCCAGCCCGGTTCCCTTGCCTTGTCCCTTCGTCGTGAAGAAGGGCTCGAATATCCGCTCCCGGATATCACGCGGGATGCCGCTCCCGGTGTCCTTCACTTGCAGGTGCAAATAAGGCCCTGGCCGCGCCTCCGAGTGGCTGGCCGGAGCCTGCTCCAAGGTCACGTTCTGTGCCGAAACCGTGATAGCCCCCCCCTGCGGCATGGCGTCGCGCGCATTCACGCACAGGTTGAGCAACACCTGATGCAACTGCGTCACGTCACCCGTGATGACCCACAAGTCACCGGCCACGCGCTGGTTCAGGATGATGTTTTTCGGGAACGTCCCCTTCATCATCTTGATCATTTCCATGATCAAGTGTCGCAGTTGCATCGGCCCGCGCTGCCCTTCCATGCTGTTGCCCAGCGTCAGCAACTGCTTCACCACCTGGGCGCCGCGCCACGCGGCGCTCTCAATCAGGTTCACCGATTGCTCCAGGAAATCGGGCGGCAGCTCCCCGCGCAACAACGGCGCTGTCATCAGTATGGGAGCCAGGATGTTGTTCAAGTCATGCGCCACCCCGGCCGCAAGCTGGCCGAGGCATTCCAGCCGCTGTGCGTGCAGAAATTGCGCCTCCAGATTCTTTCGCGCCGTGATATCCGTCCAGGAACCGATCACTTCCACCGGCCCATTCGCCGGATCTCCCACCAGCCGCCGCTCGTCGCGCACCCAGATGAATTTGCCTCCCTTGGTGGCAAACCGGTATTCGTCACAGCGCTGCTTTTCCAGCAGAAAGCCGACATCCCCGCCCGCGGACATCCGCGCGCGATCCTCCGGATGCACATTGGCGGCCCACCAATCCGGCTGCTGCGCCTCTTCCACGCTGAATCCGGTCATCTGCTGGACATTTTCCGTCACCGAAACCAGCTTCACCGCCGGTCCCTCCACATGCAGCGCATAAATCACCGCCGGACTGTTCGCCAGCACGTGTTGCAGCTTTTGATGGGCCGCCGCGAGCTCCGCCGCCGCCCGCCTGCGCTCCGTGACATCGTGCATGATGGCGATGAAATGCGTGATCTCACCCTCCTCTGAGCGGACGGGGGTGACGGTGTGTTCATCATGATACAACTCGCCGTTCTTGCGACGGTTGATGAATTCACCCCGCCAGGTTTCCCCGGCCAGGATGGTTTTCCAAAACGCATCGTAAAACGCCTTGTCCTGCTTGCCCGACTTGAGCAGGCGGGGAGTCTTGCCCAGCGCCTCTTCCGCGGCATATCCGGTGGACTCCGTGAACGCCGGGTTGACCCATTGGATGTTCCCCTTGCGATCCGTGATCATGATCGCCGTGTCCGCCGTTTCCAGCGCCGTGGCCTGCAAGGCAAGTTGCTGCTCCAGAATCTTGCGCTCATCCCGCAGGCGCTTCTGGTCCAGCGCGCGGTGCACCGCCCGCCCCAGCCGCGCAATGCGATCTTTCAGCAGATAATCCGCGGCCCCCCGCTGCATGGCCTCGACTGCGGTCTCCTCTCCGACTGTGCCGGAAACCAGGATGAACGGAATATCCAGTCCGCGCTCACGCAAGATGTCCACCGCGCGCAACCCGCTGAAATCGGGCATCGAAAAATCGGATATCACCAGGTCCGGCTCCATATCCAGTTGCCGCCGAAAATCGGCCTCGGTTTGCACCCGTGTCCATTTGGGTTCGTATCCGGCGTTCCGCAATTCACGCAGCATCAACTCGGCATCGTCTGGCGAGTCTTCAGCGATCAGGATGTTGAGCGGCACTTTCATTTCAACATTTGGGCACCTGGTTGAATCGCAGCCAGTAAAACGTCAGGGTGCGCACGGTCTCCGCGAATTCGTCAAAATCCATCGGCTTCACCACATAGCTGCTGGCCCCCAGCCGGTAGCTCTCCACCAGGTCGCGCTCCTCCTGCGAGGAGCTCATGACCACCACTGGAATTCCCCGCGTGCGCGGATCGGTTTTGAGCCGTCGCAAAATCTCCAGCCCGTCCACTTTCGGCAGTTTCAAGTCCAGGAAGATCACCCGCGCCCGATGGACCGCGGCTTTCCCCACGGCCGGATCGCCACCAAAAAGGAGACTCAACGCCGCGGCGCCGTCCGATACCGCCACCAGGCGCGCCGGCAAACCCGTCCTTTGAAATGTGCGGACGAAGAACGCCACATCATCTGGACTGTCCTCGATCAACAGCGCCTCCACCTCGTCACTCATGATGCGCTGCCCCCTTCCAGGGTGAAGTAAAACACCGCGCCATCATCCGTCTTGCCCTCCGCCCACACCCGGCCGCCATGCCGGTGGACGATCCGTTGCACAATGGCCAGCCCCACGCCCGTGCCTTCAAATTGCTCCGCGCTATGCAGCCGTTGAAACACGCCGAATAATTTGCCCACGTAGTCCATCGAGAACCCCGCCCCATTGTCCTTCACAAAATAGACGGTCCTTCCGTGCTCAGTCCGCGCGCCCACTTCTATCACGGCTGGATCAGCATCCCGGGAATACTTCAGCGCGTTGGATAGCAGATTCGTGAACACCTGCTGAAGCAGCGCCGCGTCCGCCTCACACGGAGGCAGGTCCGCCACCCGCAGCTCGATGCGCCGCCCGGACTGGTCCGCCTGCAACTCTTCCAGCACGCGGCGGACAATTTCCGCCGGCTTCACCGACTGCTTGTTCAGGGCCTGCCGGCTCAACCGCGAAAACGTCAGCAACCCGTCAATCAACTGGCCCATCTTCGTCGCATTGGCATGAATCCGGTCCAGTTGATGGCGCGCCTCCTGCGGCAATTGCTGCTCATAATCCTCGCGCAAGATCCGCGCAAATCCCGCCATGGCCCGCAACGGCGCGCGCAGATCGTGCGAGATGGAATAGGAGAACGATTCCAACTCCTGGTTCGCCGCTTCCAATTCCTTGTTCTTGTCCTGCAAGGCGCGTTCGGAGTTTTTGCGGTCGGTGATGTCGCGGATCGCCCCGGACACAAAGGTCCCCTCTTCCGTCTCAATGGGGCTCAGGCTGATTTCGATGGGAAATTCAGTGCCATCCCTGCGCAACCCATACAGTTCCAGTCCCGCACCCATGGGCCGGACTTTGGGACTGGCGAAATAACCCTTCCGATGCCCCGGATGCTGCGCGCGAAACCGCTCCGGCACGAGGACCTCGACTTTCTTTCCGAGCAAATCCTCGCGCGGATGGCCGAACAGCCGCTCCGTCTGCGAGTTCACCAGCACGATCTCCCCTTCTCCGTTCACAATCACCATCGCATCCGGTGCGGATTCCAGCAGTCCCCGGAATTTTTGCTCCGCGCGGCGGCGCTCGCTGATGTCGCGCACCGCGCTCATCACCAGCGTGCCTTCATCGAATTGAATCGGGCTCAGGCTGATTTCCACCGGGAACTCCGTGCCATCCTTCCGCAACCCGAACAGTTGCAACCCCGCGCCCATCGTGCGCACGCGCGGCTGCGCGAAATAATTCGCGCGATGCCCGACATGCCCGCCGCGATAGCGGCCCGGCAGCAGCACTTCCACCAGGCTCCCGGTCAGTTCCTCCGATTCATAACCAAACAGTTTTTCCGCCTGCTGGTTCGTGTATACAATGCGGCCCGTCGAGTTCGCCATCACGATGCCATCGGGGGTGGATTCAAGCAGGTCACGAAATCGCGCCTCCACCATGCGCGCGTCGCGCCGGACCTTCAGGTGGGTGACGTCCTTCTTGGTGGAGACAATGTATTTGAGCTCCCCGCCGGCGTCGCGCACGGCCCGCGTGGAAATCGCCATGTAAACCAGCGAGCCATTCTTGCAACGACGCACGGATTCGTATGTGGCTGTCCCCTTCTCCAATGCTTCAGCCTGCGTCTTTTCCTTCTCGGATTTCCGGTCGGCCGGCACGACCAGGTCGTGCAAATCAGCCCCCACCGCCTCCTGTTCCGTATAGCCAAAGATTTCCTCCGCGCCTTTGTTCCAGTGAAGGATTTTACCCTCCACGGTAGTCGCGACGACCGCATCGGGCGACTCATTCAGGAGCCGCTCACTGAAACCGGTCTTCATAACACAATCTCCCCGCCCGCTTCCTTATCTGGAACAAGGATCCCACCGCGCATTGCAAAAATGCTTCTGCTGGAAGTCTCCCGATAGCAATTTTTGGCTAGCGGGTCAACCAGCAAGCTCCCAAATAACGGCCCTAGGCCGGCATGGTGACAGGCGGTTTCAATAACGCCCACAACAAGCTCAGTTGCGGGGTCACTGCACTCAATCCCTGAAAGCTGACTGGCTTGACTATATACGACTGAATTCCCAGTCGTCTACACTCGGCGATGTCCCGATCTCGTTGGGACACTGTGAGCACAACTACCGGAATGTCCCGCGTGCGTTTGTCTGCGCGCATGCGCCGCAGAACCTCCAACCCGCCGATCTTGGGCAGATTCAAATCCAGCAGGACAATTTGCGGACGCTCTTCTTGATTGCGTCCGGCGTGCTCGCCCTTGCCAAAAAGAAAATCCAATGCCGCCTGGCCGTCGCGCGCCACATGCACATGATTCGTGAACCGCGCTTTCGCAAAAGCATCCAGCGTCAATTCCTCGTCATCCCGGTTGTCTTCCACGAGCAAAATGTCCACGAACTGGTGGCCGTTGTGGGAACCGTTCGAGCCGTTCGATTTGGAATGGGATTTGACGGAGGAAAACAACGCGGCGACGGAGACCTCCAGCGCGCGTGCCAGTTTGTCAATGCTTCCGAGTGAGAGGTTACGGGTGCCGCGCTCCACATCGGAAATGTAGGTCCGATGCAGGTTTGCGCGCTCGGCCAGTTGCTCTTGCGAGAGGCCAAGCCGGTCTCTTCGCGTCTTTACAGCTTTCGCGAAGAGGACTCGGATGTCATTTGGGTTCATGTGAGTCAAGCGCTCGCATCATACCAGAGTGGTTCAACAGACTATAAGTCACAACAACACCATCGCCCCGCGCTGGCGCGGAAGCACGCGGTAAAAAGTGGGGTGTTCACCTCTGCCGCCGAGCGGATGTGCCGGGCAAAAAGAAAAATTCGAATGGCAGGCAAAAAAGCCTACCATTCGGTAGCTTGTGCAAAACTTGCGGGCGCTTTCTTAATATCCGCCGGTTACGGGGGCCTTCGATCGCTGGATCAACTCGATCTCGTATCCCTCCGGCGCATCAATGAACGCGAAGCCACCGGTTCCATCCGGGCGCATAGTCGGCCCGTCCGAATATTTCAACCCATGGGCCGCAAGGTGCTTGCCAAATTCTTCGAGGCTGTCCACCTCGAACGCCAGATGCGTCAGATCCGCCTGCACTTCCACCGGACCGCTGTTCGGAAAATGGCAGAGCTCGATCGTCTCTTCGCTCTCTGGAGCCTTCAGGAAGACCAGTTCCGAGCCGCGCGGCGATTTGTGCCGCCGGATTTCATCGAGGCCGAGGATGTCCTTGTAAAACTTCACCGACTTCTCGAGATCGTTGAGACGGTAACGCGTGTGGAGCAGCTTGCGCACTTTCATGCCGGGAAAGTAGCGCGAAGGGCACCCGCTGTGAAGTTCTCTTCCACTGCGGCGCGCCCCGGGCGGTGGATTCGCTCCAGCACTGAATGCCATTCTCCCTCTCCTCGGGGGAGAGGGCCGGGGTGAGGGCGGGCCTTTTTCGAGCATCCCTGCTCGCACTTCTTTTCCCGGTTCATGGAAAGAGGAAACGAAGCATCCCTTGTCCGATTGCCCCAATCGGAACAATGCTGAGATGCACCCCGGCACGCGGCATTTGAAATTCGAAACTCGAAATTTCTCCTCACTTGGCCGTGAAGACAAACTCCAGCAGGTCCGCGAATTGTTCCTTCGTGAGCCCCGCTTCCAATCCTTCCGGCATGAGTGATTGATTCATTCCCGTCAGCGAACGGATTTCCGTGCGCGGCAGCACACGTTCCGTTCCGCCCGCGACCCGCAAGGTGACGCTCGCCGCGTTCTCGCTGCCGATCAATCCGCTCAAGCTCTCGTCCCCCTTCGTCTCGATCGCCACGCTCGCGAAGCCCACGGTGATCTCCCGCGAGGGATCGAGAATGTTCACCAGCAGCTTTTCCTTTCCACCGGAGCGCGCCGCCGCCAGGTCAGGCCCCAGCACAGCGCCCTCCTGCTGCAAACGGTGGCAATTCGCGCAGCGTTGCCGGAAAATCTCGCGCCCGCGCGTGGCATCGCCCTTTACATCCAGCGCAGGGAGATATTCCGCCACCACCGCATCGCGCGGCGGCGGCTTCGGAAAGAGCTTTTCCGCGCGGCGACGCACCCCGGCATCACGATGCCCGCGCAGGGCCGCCATGTCCGTGGGGCTTAAATCCCGCCGGTTCACCGTTCCCTGCTCGACGCCTTTCAACAAGGCATTCGCATCCTCCGCGCGAGCGCTGAGGATGCCCACCGCCGCCGCCCGTGCTTCCGGTGAAAGCTTCGACCACGCGCTAATGACTCCCGTGGCAAAATCCGGCGCACGCAGCCGGGCCAGCGCCTTGAGGGCGGCGACGGATTCGCCCGCCGCGCCGTCAACCATCAGGCTTTTCAACACCGGCCCCAGCGAAGCCTCGCCATAGAAGCCGGCCAGTTCGATCCACTCGCCGCGATCTGGCGACCCCTTCGCGGCCAGCTCCTTCTCGATCCGCCCGCGCAACCGCCCCTCGCCATCCGCCTTGGCCAGCGTGCCGCCGGCGCGTTGCATCCCCTCCCCCAGCGCCGCATAGCCCCGGCAGGCGATATGATCCGGGCTCTTCTCCAGTTGCCGCATCAATGCCGTCACTTCTTCCGTCCGGTTCCTGGTTCCGTTCAGGCGCAGTAAATCCCGCACGAACGCATGCTGCATCGAGCCGTTCGTCAGCATCGTTGCGGTCACGCGATACGCCGCGCCCCCCAGCGACGCCAGCAACGCCTGGCGCTCCCAGTCATCCGACGCCCGGATGGCCGAGGCCAGCAGCGGGACATCTTTGCCCGGCAGGTCGAGCATTCCCACCGTCCAGTCCAGTTCATACCGCACCCGCGGCGAAGCATCCGCGCCTCGCACCGCCAGAGCCCGCGTGATCTCATCCGGCGCTCTCGTGTACATCTCCCGCGCAACCCGCAAACCTCCGATGCGCACATTCTCATCCAGATCCCCCATCGCTTTTCTCACTTCGGGATCGGCCAGCCGCCCCAGCCCTTTCAATGTCCACAACGCCTGCAACCGCGCCGTCGGAAATTTCGAGGTGTTTAACAAACTCACCAGCAGCGGCCACGCCTCGCCATCCTGACGTTGATACAACAGCCGCGCCGCCGTGTCACGATGCCAGCCATTGGGATGTTCCAGCAGCGCCACCATTTCTTTGGACGATGGCTTCGCCGTGAACGCGCGCCATTTGTTCGTCGTCGGTGCGGCGTATCCATCCTTCACTACGCGATAAATGCGCCCGCGATCATTGCCGGAATTCAGGTCAATCAACTGCTTGAGCGCGGGCGGCAGCGACCACGGATGCTCGATCACCTCGCGATACATGTCCGCGAACCAGAGGTTGCCATCGGGCGCATTGCCCATCTGCACCGGCCGGAACCAGTTGTCCGTGCTCGCGATGAATTCTATCTTCTGCTCATCCGCCGCCCGTTCACCGCGCAGGGCCACGCCGCTTTCACGCAATTTTTTCCGATGGATGAGATTGCTCCCGCAATCGGCGATGAACACATCCCCGCGAAACTCCTCCGGCCACGCATCCCCGCGATAAATGGAAACGCCCGTCGCGCCCGTGAAATAACCGCTCGAGCGCCCGCCGCCCTCGATCGGCCCCGTCGCCAGACCCGCCACGCGCCAGCGGGTGCGGATCACCCGCCACGGCTCATCCGGGCTGCGCCGGAACACCTCCGCCGCCGCGCCATCCACCGCAATATCCGTCGCCGCCGGAGGCAGCGCATGCGTGCTGCGCGAGGCGGCGCGCTCATCATACATGATCTGCATGAGATGCCGGCTGTTCGAACAGGCGAACTTGCGCCCCACATCATCGAATGCCATGCCATATTGTCCCCCACCGCTCTCCGCGCGGAAATCGCCGGTGCGCGGATCAAAGCTGAAATCCTTTCCACGCAATTCCAACGGACGCATATCAGTGCGCCCGAGATTGGTGATGATGCTGGGATTGCCACCGAGCGCACCGTGAATGCGGTTGTCGAGGCCCCAGGTGAGCGAGTTGGCCAGCGCCTGCACATTCAACTTCGGGGCGAGATTTCCAAAACCGGTGAACATCACGCGCCGGATGTCCGCCTTGCCGTCGCCATCCGTATCCTTCAGATAAAGCAAATCCGGCGAGGCGATGACATACACGCCGCCATCCCAGCACGTGATGCCCGTGGGCCAGGGCAGATCCGCGGCGAACAGCGTGGCCTTGTCGAATTTCCCGTCGCCATCCGTATCCTCCAGCAACTTCACGCCTCCCAAACGCTCATCCCGCCGCTCCGAATAATCCCGCATCTCGATCACGAACAACCGTGCATGCTCATCAAACGCAAACGCAACCGGACTCATCACCATTGGCTCCGCCGCCATCTGCTCGAGGTGAAACCCCGGCCGCACCGCGCAAGTCGCCACCGCCCGCTCCGGCGGAGTCGCCGGCACGCGCGGCAGATCCGACGCCTTCACTGCCAGTTCAGCTCCCTGAATGCTCAATCCAAGGGAACAGAGGGTAACGAGGAGCAATTGGTTCACTGCGCCATCCTACCGTCCATCCTCCCCAGTTCCAGTCCCCAGCAATCCCACCGTGTTAGTTCGGTGCGAGATGCCGGGCACGCCGCAACTCAGCGCACCTGCGCCACCTGTGCGGACATCGCCTTCCGCTCGCCATCGGCAAAAAACTTTTGTTCCAGCACCTGGCCGTTCTTCAGCCGGACTTCCGCCTTCAAGCAGCCGCTGGGGAACCATGCGCGGGACAGGCCATCCGGTTGATTATCCTTCATCGGCACTTCTTCGGCGAGCCGGCCATTCTCGTGCCAGCGGCGGAACAGGCCTTGAAACTGCCCGGCCACCAGCGTGCCTTCGGAAACCTTGCGGCCCTGCGCATCCCACTTGGTCCGCACGCCATGGGAAACGCCCCGATTAAAATACTCGCGCACCTGGAGCACGCCATTCGTCTGCCAGCCTTCGGACACGCCGTGCATCCGCCCCCACGAGACCATTGAGCGCGATTGCAGGACGCGACCGGGATAATACTCCACCATCAGGCCATTGTAAGGCTGCGTCTCGCCCGCGCGATACAGACGCCCGTCGCGCAAGGTGAGATGGACGCGCGCCACTTCCGGCATCACCGGTTCCGGCTCCGGCACAGGACGCAGTAACGCAGGGAGGAGCAGCGCTTCAGCCCCTAACAAAAGCAGCAGCACCGCCACGACATTCAAACGGGCCAGCGCACGATATAAGAAGGGAGTTTTCATGACGGTGAACTTTATTGGGCCATCAGACGGAAGAACTTCGGCGCAGGCTGCCCGGTGGCGGTCACGACTTCCACCTGGAGCGGACGCACGTCGGTGGCGGAATAGGTGCCGCGGGCAGCCGCCTCCGCACCCTCGGCCGGAACGCGGAAGGTCAGCGGCGCCCACGTCTTCAAGTCCGCCGAGCCGAGCACCGTGTACGTGTGGTCTTTGACAGCCAAAAACTCCAGCACCGGCGCGCCGTTGTTGAATCCCTTGATGGTCAGGTTGAACCCTTCGCTCGGATCAAGCGCATACGTGCCCGCCAGGTATTCGTTCACGTTGCTCAAGCCATCGCCATCCGCATCATCACCGGGGCGCACTTTGGAAAGGTCGCTGTTGATCAGGCGCTCCCACGCGTCGGGCAGGCCATCGCCATCCGTGTCTTCACCGAGGGTCAGATTAAGCCGGGTGGAGCGCCCGGGAGAGCCGAGCTGCGAGAAGTCGCCGCTCATCTCCATGGGCAGATAAATGCGGTTGCCGATGCGCACCTTGATACGGAAGGCCGCGGTCGGTTTCATCGCCGTGGGCTTGTAGGCATCCGCCGTCACGCCGGAATCCATCGGCACCAGCAGGCGGTAATTCGCGCCGGGCTCGAGATTGGGAATCACGGTGGTCGTGAGCTTGGAACCGCTCAGGGTTTCAAAGATCAGCTCGGCGTCCTGAACGTTGAGCGGCGTGCCGTATTCATCGCGCACCATGCCGAACAGCGTGTGATGCGGCGCGGGCGGAAACGCCAGCACCGGCAGGGGCAGCAACAGCGCCAGCCCGAGGGCCAGCGACCGGAAGGAAAAGGCTTGTTTCATAAGCAGTGCGGTGGCGGATCAGTTGCCCGAGTAACTGTAGGTCACGAAGTGCAGCTTCACGTCGGTGACGGTGTTGAGGAAGCGCTCCAGGCCTTCATCAGGATTGTTGAGGAGCGTCTTGCCGGGGATCACCAGCTTCCACTTGCTGTTCCACACGCTGCGGCCGATGAGCCGGTTGTTCGTGAACTGCGAGCGCAGCAGCCCGCCGTTCGGGCCGTAGATGCTCGGGCTGAACGCGTCCTTCGTGGGCACCGGACGGAAGCTCTGGTGCTTGCGGATGCTGAAGAGCGGCTCGGTGAGCGAATCGGCGGAATTCCACAGCGCCTTGGTCGAGAAGTCCGACGCGCCGAGGTTGAACGGCAGCGGGATGCTCACATCATCCACGCTCCATGTGCGCACCGTGCTGACATCGCCCAGCGGCGGGCTGCGCATGGAATCCACGCCCACCGGGATGAGATATACATACGGCGTGGCCGCGAGACCATTGGCCGTGAGGAAGGACGTGTTCGGGTCCGAGGTCGTGGCACCGCCCGAGCCGGTCACAGCGCCGCTGTTCGCGACCGGGCTGTCCATGCCGACGTAGCCTTCGAGGGCGATGCCGACCGAGAACACCTTGGTGGCGAAGGAGGCGGGATTGAACGTGTGATCTCCCGCAGCCAGCGGCTGGCCGAAGAAGTTGAATCCATCCGCAATAGTCGTGCTGAACTCGATGACCAGGCCGGGCACCGGGAGTCCGTTGCCGGGATCAATCTGGAGGCACTGGCGCTTCACATCAGCATCAGTGAGGATGTTCGCTTTGCGGGCGTTGTTCAGCACATCGCGCCAGGTGATGTTGCCATCCGTGCCGGGCAGGATGCGGAAGTTTTCCGAGCGCAGCGACATCGTGGTGCCATAGGCATCGGGATTGTTGAAGCCCAGGCGGCCCTTGAGCACATCCCAGTCCGCCTTCATCTCCGCGAGGGCGCTGGAGAGGCCGGGATCACCGGTGTTGCTGCCGGCGTATTGCGGCTCGCCGTTGCGCACCACGCCGAGGGCGCGAGCCTGGACGATGCGGTTGAGGAAGTTCTTGCCGGTCGTCGAGCCGAGCTGGCCGGTCTCGTAGTCATACGCCTTGGCCGCGAGATAGGAATAGCGGGCCGCGAGCGCGAAGAGCGTCTGGTAACGCTCGAGCTTCTCATTGCGGAAGAGGCGGAACGCCGCATCGCGGGTGCGATAGCCCTGGATGAGGGCCGCGCAGCGCTGGCGGAAGATCTCCCGCTCGGCCTGGATGCGTTCGGCGGAGGCCACGGCGGCCAGATACTTGCGCTCGGCATCATCCATTTCCTGCAAGCGCTGGTTGATCACCGGGAACTGGTTCTGCACCGCGTCGAAGCGCTGGCCCAGGTCGAACAGGAGCTCCCTGGTCTGCTGGTCGGTCACCCGCTCCGAGATGTCGTAGTAGTCAATTGCGCGGATCTTCTGGGCGGTTCCGAACTCGACCGCCCGCATGGCGCCGAATTTGACGGCCCGGACCGCCAGCAAGGCGGCCTTGGTCCCGGCGGAGATGGCCAGGATTCCCGAACGGGCCGGGGAGGTCAGATCACCGCCGCTGGCCAGGCCGGCCACGAAGAATTTGGGGATGGCTTCGGTGGAAGCCCGGCTGCTGCCCGTCACCGTGTCAATGTAGGCATTGATGGCCTCCTGGGCCATTTCCGCCGCGAACTTCACCGACTCCGCCGCCGCCTGAAGACGGATCTTCTCTTTCTCAAAATCGCGGATGTCGTCAACGGTCGTTTTCTTGGCGGCAAACACATCCGCGGCCCAGTTCAGATTTTTGGTGGCGTTCTCCGCACTGTCCAGCGCCGAGTAAAGCAGGTTGCGGGCGACGATGATTTTGGAGACCGCGTCTTGAATCTGCCCCGGCGAAGACCGGCGCCCCGTCCACGCGCCGGGTTTGCCAAAGAAACCGTGGGAACCCAGCGTGTACTCAACATAGTGAACGCCGTTCTCGTAATCGTCGTCGTCGGGGTCCACCAGGAAATTCAGGTCGGCATCCTTATCCTTCGGAGACCAGCCTTCCGGGTACGTCTGGACATCCAGCTTGAAGGTGTGCTCGTTCGTGGGATTGAGCAGCGACCCGAAGGCGAGTTCCTTCACGTCCACATAGCTGTAGTGGATATAGTCCGGGCCGGCATAGCCGGTGACGTACGTCTTGCCGGGACCGATGTCATCGGTATACGGCGTGCCGTAGATTTCGATGAGGGCATTCGTGTATGCGAGTTCCTGCTTGAGAATGGAGGCCTGCAGTTCCGCCAGCGAATCCTCGCTCGTCCGCATCTGGCGTGTGACATCCTTCGCCTCGTCGAAGGCCACCAGCGCGTTGCGCAGCGCAGTCTTGGCCCGGGAGTAAACCTGTTCAAAATGCGTCTCGGCTCCCGTGCCGGTGATGGTGTTGGGATCAAGGTCGAACGGCACGCTCGATTCCGGCATGCCGAGCGGATTGAGACCGGCCTCGGCATTATCCATCGAAGTCTCCATGGACTTGGCGATGGTCACGAGCTCCTGCAATTCCGTGACCGTGGTGCGGTCAATGCGCTGGATGCCTTCGTGCGAAGGATCGGGATCAACGTCCGGCAGGATGGCATTGCCCACGAGCCAGTGGACGTAGTTCCCCTGCCCCACGCGCGAGGCCCAGTGATCCATGCCCCAGTAGCGGGTGACGTTGTTGGTGGTGGCTCCGGTGCTATAAGTACGCCCGGTGTTCACCCGGTTGGTGCTGAAGTGCTGCCACCCCGCGCCACCGCCGGACTTGTAGTCCTGTCGCCACGCGAGATCAAAGATCTGCCGGCCCGTTCGCCCCACCGCCGCCGCGGCGGCGGCAAACTTGCGTTCATCCTGATAATCCACCGAGACCGTCAGCCCGAGCACGTTCACCGCCTCGATGCGCGGCACCCAGTCGAAATCCGGATCCACCAGCAGTTCGTAGTAGCCTTTGAGCGCGGTGAGGTAGTGGCCATAGGCATCACCATGGCCTTGGGGATAAAGCGCCGCCGCGTCCGCCGCGTTCACAGCCCCATTGCCGCCAGCCTTCTCGTAAATGTTGTAATTGAGCGCGTAGATCACTTCGCCGGCGTCAATGCCCCGCGTGTAATTCCAGACGAGCCGGTTATACACCGGCGTGGTCTGCACCCCGGGCTGGAAGAAATCATCCCGGCCGCGCAGCAAGGCGGCCTCCTCGTCGAGCACCGAGGCGACCTGGCCCTTGAAGGCGAAGAGCGCCGTGGCGATGTCGCCATAGGTCTGGTCTTTCGTCCCGATGCCGATGGTGGGATTGGCGGCATCCGCATAGGCCTCGTTGCCGAGGGCGATGTAGAGGTCATTGATATAGCCGGCGGCCAGCAGCAGCGCGTCGTTGGCCGGGCCGTAGTTGATGCCCGAATCAATCGTCAGCATCTTGCCCCGGCGCAGCACCGTTTCATAGATCTCGATCAGCCCGTAGTTGTTGATGTTCTCAAGGTTCAGCGCGATGTCACCTTCCCAGCGCTTGCCGGCGGCGGTCAGGAGGCTCGCGTCGGTGTTCACGGTGTTGTTGTAGAGATCGGTGACGCGCTGGTTGAAGGGGTTGATGCCTGCCAGCACGCGTTTGATCCAGCCTTCGGCCAGCACGGGTGTGGTGAACTCGGTCCAGTTGGTGTTGGCCGGGTGGGCCGCCGAGCTGATCGCCCGGTAGCGCAGGGTGATGTAATTATCCGTGAGCACCTGCACGCCCGCGCCGCCCAGCGTGTAGCGCGGCAGGTCGCTGCCGGAGGCCAGCACCGTCCAGCCGTTCATCGCCGGCGTTATCTCGGGCGGATTGCCATCCACGGGCGGACCGATGCGCCAGTCATATTGATAGTCGCTGAACTTGCCCGCCAGATCGGGCGTGTGCTGGACCGTGAGCAGTTCGCTCAGCGGATTGGAGGAAGGGATCACCTTCAACTCGCCCATGGTCAGCGGCGTGGTGACGCGCACCACATAGACGCTGATCGGATCGCCCTCGGGCGTGAAGGCCCGGCCATTGCCGGTGATGTATGTGATGTAACCATTGGCCGGCCCGCTCGCGCTCAAGGCGTAGGAGTCCACCGCGACCTCGGATGAAGTGACTGCCGCAAGGTCCTGGATGCCCACCGGGAGGCTCTGATCCGGATCGGGAATGTAGCTCTTGGGAACGTCGGGATCCTCATAAAACGTCTCCACCACGGTCGCCAGCCCGTCAATCATGTCGTACCAGGTGTTCTTGTCGTCATCGTTGATATCACACAGCTGTTTCACGGCAAGCAGGTCTGAACCCCGCAGGACATTCAGCAGCAGGTAATCCTCGCCGGTGATCTCATCCTTGAACTGCCCCTTGAACACCAGGTGTCCGTTGGTGCCGCGATTCGGGTCAAAGAAGAATCTCTGCGCCAGGTGCGGCGGGAGGTTCGGGAAGTAAGTTTTGCCCTGATAAGTTGAAGTGCGCACGCTGGCCGGCAGCTTCGTAAGGCCCGCCGAGCGGATGTCAAAAGACTTTTCGCGCGTGGCATCATGAAGCACCGCGCTGGTCGCATTGGTGCCCCCGGTGATGTTCAGGCCAAGGGACTGCTGGTAGATCAGCTCCACGCTGCTCTGTCCGCGGACACCGGCGAGGCCGTTCTTCGGATCGGCCAGCGTCTCACCAGAATGCAGCGCAGGCGGCGTGGCGGGCCAGACCGGCCGGTAAACGATGGGCAGCGCGTACGTGGTTTTCGCCGTCGGGTCGGCGGATGAATTCAAGGGCAGCAGCCAGGGCACGATCTTGCCCACGCCCGGATCAGTGCGGCCCGGCCAGGCAAACCCGGCGAGGGTCTTGTAGTAGAACTGCATCGTGAACGTGTTGCTGGTGCCCGGGGCCACGGCCAGGTGCGGCGGACGGGTGGTGTAGGTGACGTTGGTGCCGCTGTATTTATTGGTGCTGGTGATCGAGAGCGCGGCCAGGTTGGTGACCGCGCCGGCATTGACGATCCGCAACGTCTGCGTGCATACCACCATGCTGCCATCACCGACGTCGGTGATGACCAGCGAAAGCGTGTGCGTGGCGGCGGCCTGGGGCGTGCCCGTGATGGTGAGGCCGACGATGTCCAGGCCTTGCGGCAGATTCTCACAAGTCATCGTGAGTGAATCCAGACGGCGCGAGGCATGAACGTAGGTCTTGAACGGCTGGTTCACCACGGCGGTGGCGATGGGCAGGTTGGTGAATGTGTTGTTGGTGGAAACATAAGCACCGCTGGCCAGCGCGGGCAGGCCGGCGTGCAGGCCGCGATAGACCCAGAACTGGTTCTTCCGGTCCTCATACGTGAAACGGGAGTAGTGGGGGTAGAGGCCCGTCTCCTGGGCGGAGGTCCAGCCCACCGGGAGGTCCTTGGAATTGTCGGGCGGCTCGGTGTTGTAATTGATCAGCTCCTGGCCGTTGAGTTCGACGGGCTTCTCCATCAACGGCAGCGGCATGGGCGCCTGGACGAGCGTTCCGGCCTCCACCACATAATCGAACAACTGGCCCGTCGAGGCCTTTTCGCGAAGAACCTTGAAGGCGCTCACGGCAGGCCGGCCATCCTCCTCCGTGTAACTCAGCAGCACGAAGGGATCAGACGAATAGGTTGACCCGAGCACGGCGGGCACGGTGGGCGCCGTGCGGTTCAGGTCATCGCGCAACGCATAGGCCTGGCCGCCCAGCATCAGCGCGTGTTCCTCGTTCGGGTTATAGCCCGGCATCGCCGGGTTGTTTTCGTAATAGATGGAACCCGTGGCCTCCAGGCTCGGCAGGCCGCCGCTGCCATCGTTGCTGGCCAGCACGATCTCGCGCGGGTTCGCCGGCCATTGGTTCGTGTAGTGGCCGATGACGGAGGGCCAGTACGCCGGGCTGAAGCCTTTCCCGACGTCCGCACCATTCGAACGGAACCACCAGACTTCGAGCCGGTTGTTCCCCGGAATGGCGTTCACGGGGATGATGGCGCCAAACTGGGCTTCTTCCAAGCCCACCACATACGGATCCTTGTACGCGGCGGGCAGATAAGAGGTGCCGCTGGCAGTGCGGATGTGTCCAGCCAGATATGCCTCGCCACTTTCGGAACCCGCTTCACCATCGGGGGCGATGAGGCGGTCGCCCACGTTCACATTTTGATATACCAGGCGCGGAATGACCATCTGGTTGGTCCAGTTGAAGGATTTGGTGTTGGTGGACCAGGTGGAAAGGCCGGTCGCCACGCTGTTGGTGAAACCTGCGGGCGCGCGAAGGGTCACATCCAGCCAGGAGAACACGCGCTCATAGGCGATGTATTCGCCGGCGGAGAACTTCAGCAATGCGCGATGCGCCGGGTAATCCGCCGTAAGCCACGTGTAATACCCGGAGGTGTCCGTCAGCTTGCCTCGCGGATTGGCCTCGTCATCCTGATAGGGAATCTCCGGGATGTTGTTCAACGGGAGCGGCACGGCGGTCAATTTCGCGTCCGCCTCGCTGTTCACCACGGGCCGCACATAATGACTGTACCGGGCCACGTCCACCGGCCAGATGAGCGCATAGCGCGAGTACTGAGCCGGCCATTTCAGGCCCTGTTCCCCTTCCTCAAGCCAGTGCACTAAAAGGTCGTTCAAGCTGGAGGTTTTCCGCGTCCCGTACAGCACCACACGGGAGCCGCCCTGGATGCTGTGCCGGAAGTGGAATACCTGTCCGTCCGTGCGGTTGATGGGAACGGGGGTGAGCGCGGAGTCATCGCTGCCATCAGGATAGGCTTTCAACGGCTCGCCCAGTTCCCCGGTCACATCGTCGGGCGTGGGCTGCTTCACCACGTCCACAATTTCAAAACCGAGCTGGGTGCGCACCCCGCCCTGGCTGTCGCCCAGCAACTCGACGAAGACGCGGCCTTCTTTGTTATGCGCCCGGATCTGCCGGGTGACGGTGTCGAACCACAGCGTATTGGTGGTCGGCGTCTGGACGATTTCACCCGGCTCCAGCACCTGGGTCGCGACGTACTGCGGGAAGTTGAAGTTATAGACAACATTGACCGCCCCCACCTGCGCCGCCGAGACGGAGATCGGATAGCCCGTGCTGGCGGCAAAGGTGCCTTCCGTCCAGTACATGCGCCGCGTGGGCTTCACGGCGGCGGCGGACACGACGTAGCGCTGGGTATAGATGCGGTAGAAGAAGTTGCCCTCGTTCACATAGTTCACCAGATCGTTGGTGTTGCCCAGCGTGCCGGTGGATTTCTTCCAGACGATCGTCACCGGCCCGGCCTGATTGGCGTACACCTTCCGCGCGAAAGGACTCCAATAATAATTCTCCGCGGTGAAATTGTTCGTCGAGTGCGGCTGCGCCTGCCAGTAGGTCGCAATATTGTTCGTCAACAGGATGCCATTTTCATCCGTGACCGGGGGAGTGATGACGGAGCCGAACTGGAACGACACCTGGCGGGCCAGGAACGGAGCGCCGACCTGGGCCGCGCGCAACACGAGCAGCACCTGGCCGTTCGCATTCGCCACGCGTGAGAGGTTCAGGTTGGTGGCGTTGGCGATGAAGCTCAGCGAGGGATTGAGGTTCGTGACGCTGTTTGTCGGCACGCGCGTGAGACCGCCGAAGGAGACCAAACCTTGAAACTGGTTGGGCGTGGGTGCGGGAAGGCCGGGCGCACGGCCGTCCGAGCCCACCGGATTGGCTGGAGTGCTGGAGAGCGGCACGCCGCGCTTGGACTGGAGGTTGAGGCCCACACCGGGGAAGTTGGTGTTGATGAGCATCGCCTCCTGCTTGATCTCCAGGAACTGCGCGCGGACTCCGCCTGCAAGCGTGAGGAGAAAGGCGCACAACAGCAGGGCCCGGAAGGCGGGTGGGCCGGTGAACGCCGCAGGGGCCAGGACCGGGCATGACCCGCCGGTGCCGGGGGCGCGAGACCGGCCATCCGGTTCACGGACCGGCGGGCGGAGGGCCGGGGAGGTGTCGCAACTCGTTTTCATAAGCGAGGCGGATTAAGGTTCAGGGAAAGGCGGTTGGAAAAACGCATCCCGGTTATTATTGGGCGTTGCCCGCCTTGTTCTTGGCGAGGGCCTCCACCATGGCGCGCATCTCCTGCATCTCTTTCTTGAGCGACTGGATCTCGGTGTCCTTTTCCTTCACCAACTGGTGCAGGCCCTTGATGGCCGCCAGTTCCACGCCGTCGAACTCCAGGGTGGAGATGCCCTTGTCATCGCGACCGGGATAGAACGCCGGCTTGAAATCCTGCGCCACGGGACCGATGTGCGGCGTGTCAGTATCGGCGTCGCCCTTGTAGTTCCATTTGTAAAGCGGCACTTCGTCCAGCTTTTGCAGCACGTCCTTGCCGTCCACCGGGGCAAAGTTCTTCTTCATGTTGCGGTCGGAATAGGCGGACCACGAGGAAGCGCCCGGCACCATGAAAGCACCCTTCCGCGCGGGGTCACCGAAATCCACGCCCGACGTCAGAAAATAGAACCCGCCTCGCGAACGAAGATTAAATGAGTTTTGGTTGATGGAACTGAAATCCTCGTTGCTCGCATCATCCGACCAGACAAAGGAGCCGAGATGAGCTGCCACGGCGCGCTGGCCGGCGGCAAATGAACTTTGACCGCTGGCCACGTTATGGACGCCGCCGGCCACCGTGCTGTAATCGCCGCTGGCGATGTTGTCCGTTCCGCCCGCGACCACCGAATAGTCGCCGCTGGCCGCATTGGTCAGGCCGCCGCCAACGGTGGAAAAGCCGGCCGTGGCGGAATTCTGCATGCCACCGCTGATCGTGGCGGTCGAACCGCTGGCCAGGTTGGTGAAGCCGCCACCGACGGTGGAGGAGTTGCCCGTGGCGCGGTTTCTGCTGCCGCCACTGACCGTGCTGTAACTGCCGCTGGCAGTGTTGGTGTATCCGCCGGCGACCACGGAATTGATGCCGCTGGCGAGATTGGTGGCGCCGCCACCCACCACGCTGCGCATGCCCGTAGTGCGGTTTTCCCGCCCGCCCGCAATCACGCTGTCGTCGGCGCCGGCGGAATTGGTGTTGAGGTAACCGCCGGAAACCACCGCGGCGCTCGACGCCACGCTGTTGCCCCAGCCGCTTCCGATCAGCGAGTACGGGCCCGAAGCGGTGTTCTCACGTCCGCCGCCCAGCACCGAGTAACTGCCGCTGGCGACCTGCACCACCGAAGTCCGCGCCGCTTGCAGATCCACCGCAAATACGCCGCGTGCATTGCCGCCCGCGGATTGCACCGAACCGCCCACGATCAGGTTGCTGCTCACATTCACCACGCCCGCCACCGACAGTGCGCTGCCGCTGGTATTGGTCGTATTGATGCCCACGCCACCGGCGGCGCGCATGAGGAACTGATCCTGGGCGGAGCTGACGAAATCGGCATCCGTGCTGTCCGCCCAGACGAAACTGCCCTGGACCGGGGCCTTGGCCCGGCGGCCCGACGCAAAACTGAAATCGCCGCTGGCGGTGTTGTTCGTGCCGCCCAGCACCATGGCGAACTGGCCGCTGGCCGTGTTGGAATGCCCGCCGCCCACGAAGGCGCGGTTGCCGTTCGCGGAGTTGAACGCGCCGCCCACCACGGACGCAAAGGTGCCGTTCGCCGCGTTGCTGCCACCGCCACCGATGAACGCCGCCACCGCCGCGGTGTTGTTGCTGAGGCCGCCGACGACCGAACTGTTGTCGCCCGCCGCAAAGTTGTTCGTGCCGCCGCCGATGAAGCTGCCGGTCCCCGTCGCCCGGTTGATTTCGCCGCCCACCACCACCGCGTTAAAACCGGAGGCCGTGTTGTAGCGGCCGCCCACGATCACGCTCTGCGCGCCGCTGGCCACCTGCGTGGCGCTCAGGCGCGCCGTCTGCAAGTCCGTGGCATTGGCGCCCCGCGCATTGCCCGGGAAGGCGCCGCCGGTGGACTGCAGCGCCCCGCTGATGTTCAATCCCCCGGAAGCATTCGGCGCGATCAGGCTGGCGCCGCTGCTGTTGACGAGGTTGTTCGCATTGCGCGCCAGGAAGGAATACGGCCCGGGCAGCAACCGCAGGCGCGGCGCGATTTCCACCGCGTTGATGTTCGTGACCGTGATGCCGATGTAGCGGTCCGAGGCATCCGTGCCGGAGAACACGGTGTTCAGGGCGGGCCGGTTTGTCTCACCGCTGATCGCAGTGCCTTCACTCAACAGGACGCTGAAGTAACCCTTGTCCACCGTCACCACCTGCTGCTCGGACCATTTGAGAGTTCCGCCGGTGGACGCCGTGTAGATGCGGAAATAGACGACCACGTTACTCGGCGTGGTGTTCGCGAACGGCACGCCGCTGGAGTCCGTGACAAAGCCCTGGTAGGTGAGCGTGTCAGGCGGATTGGAGTCGGCGGCGGCCTGCAGGCCGGTGACGCTCAAAACCGCCAGCAGGAACGTGGCGAGGACGTTTCGCAGGCCGGCCAGTGAAGGGGAGGAGAGTTTCATGATCGGTGAGGGTTGAGGTTGCGCGGACGGGATGGAGTTGAAAGTGAACTGGTTCATGGTCGGGGAGGGTTTTCAGTTATTGAGTGAGCGTGGCCACGTTGCTGAGGCGGTTGAGGGAGAAGACACCGGCTGAATCAAAGCGCCGGTTCTCCGTGCCGCGCCCGTAAAGAGTCAGGGATTCCTCATACACGCCGGAGAGCGTGGTGTTGCCGCTCGTCAGCGCGGTGAAATCATCGGCGGGGGCGGTGAAGGTGAGCTTGATCACCCGGCTGATGCGGTAGGACTCGAAGCCCTGCGGCTGCTGGATCTTGAAGGTTACATCCAGGTTGTCGTGATCGGGATGATACGTGTGCAGGAACGGGTTGGCCGCGTGGTCGGTGTAATCCGTCTCGACCGTGACCGTGAGGCTCGAGCCCTGCTGCAACTGACCGGAGCACGCCCAAGGCGTGTTCGCCGCCGAGAACGGCAGGTGCACGGCGCTCACGCGGCGCGCGGAGGCAATCTGGTTGACGTCCAGCGCGCTCTCGCGGGTGCTGATGAGGAGATTGGTCGTCGCATCCACGCCCACATAGGCGCGCTGGAGCAGTTTCGCCGCGCCGCCAGCGCTGTTGTGCAAGATGAGCCGCAAGGGATAGGAGGCGGCCACGGTGCCCAGGTTGGTGTTCACACTCGTGATGACGTACGCGCCATTGGTCCCGACAGCGGGCGCTCCCTGGGAGTCGCGCTCGTAATTCTTGAGGTATTGCCGCACCTGGGTGACGCCCGCGCCGCCCACCCACAACCCGGCGGTCGAAGCCACTTCCGCCGACACGCCCATGTCCACCTGGGTCATGTTGAACGAGTCCGTCAGCCGCAGTACGCTCGCATAGAATGCGCCCGCCCCTCCGCTCATCGTTGAGCGGTTCACGCCCACCATCACCTCGGTCTCCGCGCCCGGGGCGAGCGTGAAGGTGGCGTTGCTGGCGGCGAGGTTGGCGTAAGTATAAGTGAGGTTCGTGGTGTTCAAGGGGCCGCGCAGCAACAGCGGCACCGGGCCGGTGATGTTGGTCTGCCCGGCCGGCCATGGCTCCGAGGCCACGCGGGAGGCGGTGATGGTGAGATTGGAGGAGGTGAGATTCTTGACGCGGAAGCGACCTTGCGAGGCAGTGTCCTTGAGATGGATGCCCGCGAGATCGTCCACGGTCACCTCAAAGGTGCCGTAGTAGCGGTTATAGTAGTTCGTGGCGCGAATCCAGAACGCCTCGCCGCGGTTTACCGGCGTGTTGCGCAGCACAAACGGGCCGGCGAGCTTCACGGGGTTGTTCGTCAGTTCGCCACCGGTGTATTGGAAAATCTCCGCGAGCTGCTGGAACGTCGGCGAATAGCCGAGGAAGGTTTCGAAGCTGGGCGCGGCCCCGGCCTTCGTCGGGAAGCCGAGGAAATTCAGGCCGGAGGATGTCCATTGGTAACGCGGCGCGTTGGGCTTGCCTTTGATGATCCAGTTGTAATTGACGGAGTTGGTATTGCGGACGAGGTAGGCGTAGTTGGCCACGAGGCGCTGGAGCGGGGAGGAGGGATTATTCGTGCGCACCCAGCTCGCCCACTGGCTGCCCGAGCCGGTCGGCACCGCCGGGTCCTCGATGAACTGCGAAGTCGAAGGCGCGGGCCGCCACAGCCAGACCTCGGAGATGGGATTGCCGGCGGCGGACGCGACGAGATTGGAGAGCGTGTCGTGGCTCGGATCCACGAACAGATACACCGCGTTCCAGCCGGGCTTGAGGATGTTGGTCTGCGAAATCCACTGGGCGCGCGCGGAGGTGGCGAGGCCCAAGGTGAAGGCCAGGGCGGCCAGGCAGAACGCGCCGCGAAGGGTCCGCGCCAGGGTTGAGGGAAGGTTCGTTTTCATGGCTTGCGGTAAAGGTAGTAGGCGGGCTGCGGGTTGAGGCGTTGCAAGGCGGCCAGCGGCGTGCCGCCGGACTGGCCGCCGAAGACGAGCAGTTCGGCGCCACTCCACGCGGCGGTGGCCCCGGTGCGGGCGACCGGGCTGCCGCCGGTGCTCAAGGCCTCCCACTTGCCGGTGGCCGGGTCATAAGCCGCGCTGGTGTTTAACACCCCGGCATCCGAATCGCCGGCCTGCACGACCATCTTCGCGCCCGTCCACACGGCAACGTGACCGGCTCGGGCTTGCGGAGCGTTCGCGGTGGAAAGCGTGGTCCAGGTGTCGGCAATGGGATCGTATGAAGCGCCGGTGCCGAGGAACGCGGAGACCTGCAACCCGCCCCAGACGAGCATCCGGCTGCCGGTCCACACGGCGGTGTGCCCGCTGCGCGCGCTGGGCGCATTCGTCGGGTTCAGCGTGGCCCAGCGCTGCGGCACGCCATTGGTGAAGATGAGTTGCGCGCCCGTGCTCAGCGGGCCGTTCGAGCCTTCACCACCGAAGACGATCACACGGTCCCCTGCCCACACCGCCGTCGCGCTCATGCGGGCCGAGGGCGCGTTGGTGAGGGCATTGGTGCTCCATGAATCGGTCCCCGGGTCATAAAGCGCCGAGGAGTTCAGCGCGCCGGAACCATCCCGCCCGCCGAAGATGAACATGCGATTGCCCGTCCACACGGCCACGTGGCCGTCGCGGGCGGGAGCGGCGGCACTGATGCTGACCGGCAGCCAAAACTGGCTGGTGCGATAGCGTCCGCCGGTGTTCACGTAGCCCGCTGCCGTAGCCCCGCCCCACACGATCATCTCCGTGCCCGTCCACACCGCCGTATGTCCGCTGCGCGCAACAGGCGCGTCGGCGGGAGTCAGTGTCGTCCAGGTATCGCTGCTGGCGTTGTATCGCCCTCCACTGCCGAGGTAGTTACCAATCCCCTGCGAACCGCCCCAGATGATGAAATCCGTGCCCGTCCACACGGCGCTGTGGCCGGTGCGGGCGTTCGGGACATTTCCCGCCAGGCTGCTCGTCCACGGCGGCGCGGCGATGCTGGAAAAGGTTTGCAGACCTTTCGCAATCAATCCCGCGTCCGCGGCATCCGTGGAAACCAGTGTAGCTCCCGTGGTGAGGTTCGTCTCGAAGCGGTTTGAAGCGGCGAGCAAGCTGGCGTTCAACGCCGTCAACTGCGCGACCAAGACAGTGTTCGTCGCGATCAGGTCATTGAGGCGCACGATGTTGTTGCTGATCCGCGCATCCGGGATGATGCCCGTGAGATTCGTGGCCGGGAATGTGCCCACCAGGTTCGATGCCGTGTTCGCCGTGCTGGCGTTGGTGGCGAAGTTCGCGGTGAGGGCGGTCAGGGCGGTGTTTGCCGTGGTGGCCGTGATGGCGTTGGTGGCAGTTCCCGCAGTCAACGCAGTGTTGGCGGATAATGCGTTCGTGGCCGTCCCCGCCGTCAGGGCATTCGTGGCGAAGGCGGCCGTCAATGCCATGGTCGCCGTTGTCGCGTTGGTAGCGGTTCCCGCAGTCAGGGCGGTATTGGCAGTGAGGGCGTTGGTGGCCGTACCGGCAGTCAAGGCATTCGTGGCAAGCGAGGCCGTCATCGCGTTAGTCGCGGTCCCGGCGGTCAAGGCGGTGATGGCGGTGAATGCATTGGTGGCCGTCCCCGCGGTCAGGGCCGTGAGCGCTGCGGTCGCGGTCGTCGCCGCAGTGGCGCTGCTGGCAGTAGTGGCATTGACGGCGGATTGCGCGTTGGCCGCCTGAAACGCATAAGGCGCGGAAGTCACCATCTGGCGCGGAACAAGAATCGTGTAGGCCGCCGCGCTGCCATTGGTCCGAACGCCAATCTCCAGCCAGCGGCCCGCTCCGGTGAACACGCTGGCACCGAAGTCGAGCGCGCTGGTGAAGATGCCATTGGTCACGCCCGTGGTGGCATTCGTGAGGGCGCCCCCCACCGTGTTCCCTCCCGTGCTGGCGTCGTAAATCGCAAACCGCAAATCGTAAACGCCCGCCGCCGGCGCTCCGCTTTCATTCAACCTGCCCTGATAGGTAAACGCCGTCGTCTGCGCCAAAACACCGGGCGCACAGACCAGGCCGGTCGTGAGCAAAAGGACATGGAACAGGCGCAGTTTCATTGGGCGGCGAACGATGCTTTCATGGTCTTTCCGGTCATCGGCCACACCCGGAATGGGTGGTTCACCCCGTCCTTAAGGATTTCCCGAAAAAGGTTTCGCGAAATCTTTCAAATATTTTCGGCCTGAAGAAAAAGGCGCAAAAGTGCCCTGAAAACCGTGGATTGAAACCAATGAAGAAACAAAAAAGAGAGAAGCCTGCCCCGGAAACCGCCTTATCTCCCGGTCATTTTCGCGCGGAGTTTTTCACTTCCTGAAAAAGCCGGGCCGCCTGCCGGGTGTAGGCGTTGGTCTCGGTGACCGCGCGCAAAGCGGTTCTTAGCTCCGCCAGCTTTTCGCGAGGGGCCGGTTGCGTGAGGCCATTGGCATCAATCCGCTGGCCGCCGATGATTTCCGCCAGTTGCGGCAGCCACGCCGGCGCGGGCAGGGGCAGCACCGGCATCCGCCACAATTGCGCGGTGCCATCCTCGGCGGCGGTGAAAACGGTCTGGCCGTCCGGGGAAAGGTGCGCCGAAAGCACATTGGTCGCATGCGGCAACGGATCAACCAGGCGCTGGCCGAGGCGCGTGTCCCACAGATGAACGGAGTGATCGGAGCAGATGGTGAGCAGATGCCGGCTGTCCTGGCTGAACTCGGCGAAGCGCACCGGACCGGGATGCTCCAGCGTGTGCGTCAGCGCGGCGCCATCCGTGGCATCCCACAGCCGGGCGGCGCGATCCTGGGAAACGGTCACCGCCTGCCGTCCATCCGGGCTGAACGCCGCGAAAGAGACGGCGCCGCCGTGGCGCAACGATCCGGTGAGGGCCTTCGCCGTGGCCGCATCCCAGATGCGGGCGGTGTTATCACCCGAAGTCGTGATGACTTTGCGCCCGTCCGGACTGAAGCCGCATCGGCCCAAGAAATCGCTGTGCTTCATGATCGGGCCGACCATTCCTCCTTCATTCAGATCGAACAGGGCGGCCGCCCGTCCAGGCCCCAGCACCACCACCACCTTGTCCTCCGTGGGGCTCAAAGTGCTGCTGCTGGAGAGGACGGCATTATGCTCGGGGCTGAGCGGTTCACCCGTGCGGGCATCCCAGATCCGGCCGAGTCCCACCGAGGTCAGCGCCGTGACACGTTTTCCATCCGCGCTGAACCGCGCGGAAAAAATCGCGGCATTGTGGCGCAGGCGTTTCCCGTCGGCCTGGCCGGATTTCACATCCCAGATCTGGACCGTGGAATCGGTTCCGGCGGTGAGGATGCGCGTCCCATCCGGCGAAAAGGCCAGGTCGGCGATCCGGTAGCCATGACTGAACGACTGCGGCAGCGGCGCACCCGTGCCGACCTCCCACAGCCGGGCGATGCCCTCACTGCCGCCCGTCAGCAACCATCGGCCATCGGGACTGAAACAGGAGGACGTGATCCGGCCGAGGTTGGTGACGCCGCCGGCGGCCTCCGCAGCGGCGGCCAGGGATTGGGCCACCGGAGGCGGAGTGGAAACGGTGTAGCGCAGGACCGAACCATCGCGGCCCAGGACAATCAATCCGCGATCATCCCCGGTGAAGTGCAGCGACAACGCCGGGCCCAGCTGTTGCAGCGGTTCGCACAACAACTGCCCGGTGGCGGCATTCCAGATCCGCACGGCATTGTCCCGCGCCAGCGTGGCCGCGCGCCGGCCATCATGGCTGAGCGCCCCGGCCTGCACGACTTCCGGATGCGGCAGCGGCTCGGTCAAGGGTTCACCGGTCCGGGTGTCCCACAGGCGCGCCATCTGGTCCGCGCAGCCTGTGAGCAGCGTCCGCCCGTCCCGCGTCAATACGGAGATAGTGATGGCGGCGGGATGCTGGAACTGCCGGGGGACCGGAGCGTTTTCGGACAGGAACAGGACGTGCGCGGTCGTGCCGGCCGCCGCCACCACCGTCTGGCCGTCCGGGCTCCACTCGGCCGATTGCACCGCGCCGCGGCAGTTCACCGGGCTGATGACCGCCTGGCCGGTCTGCACATCATATGCATTGATCACTCCCCCGCGGTTGCCCGTGATGACCCGCGAAGAGTCCGGGCTGAACTGCGCCATGGTGGTGATCCCGTCGAACTCGAACCGGCGGGATTCCTTCGCTGTCGCAATATCCCACGCCCGCGCCACCCCGCTACGGCCCGCGGTGAAAAGCGTCCGGCCATCCGGGCTGATGCTCACATCCGCGATCGTCCCCTCGTGCTCCAGGAAGGGCGTCAACGGCGCGCCGGTATTCGCGTCCCAGATCCGGATCTTGCCAGTGTTCGCGTGGGTCACCACCAGCTTGCCATCCGGGCTGAAACTGGCGGAGACCGGGCTGAAATTCATCAGCGGCGGCGTGCGGGTGGCCCCCACCGTGATCGGCATGGAATCGCCGGCCTCGTGCCGGGCTCCCGAGGAGAGCGGGGTCATTCCGGGCGGTCTCATGATCGGAATGCCCCCTCCGCCCGGCCCTCCGCCTGGCGGTCCCATCCCCGGCCCCATCCCCGGCCTCATACCGGGTGGCACCATGCCCGGGCCTCTCCTCATTCCGGATTCCCGGCCCGTCGTTCGCGGTTCGCCCAGGGCATCTATCTGCCCCAGCACGCGGCGCTCGAAAACATGCGTAAAGCCCGGCACGGAGGGCAGTCCCTCGCGCAGATTGATGATCCGCACGTTGGCTTCATCCTGGTCCGCCGTGAATACGACCCGCTGCTGATCCAGGCTCAGGCTGGAGGTCATCAGGCGTTCCTCCGCCGGGGGAGCCAGCACTTCCGGCAGGGCGATGGCGCGCCGGCGCAGGAAGGACATGATGCGCGATGCCGCCACCAGGTTGGTCGGCTCGCGCCGCAGGACGCGCGCAAACCAGGCCAGGCCGGCGGCGGAATTGCCTTGGTGGAGCAGGTTCCCCGCCTTCTCCAGCTCGATGCCTGAAAGCATCGCCGCCGTCTGCCGGTAGGCCTGCTCCGCGGCGTCGCGATGCCCTTGGGCAAGCCGCCGCGCGTTCGCTTCCGCATTGCCGTTGGCGACCGCGACCTTGCGCGCCTCTTCCGCTTCGCGCCATTGCCATAAGATTCCGCCCATGCCGGCAAAACACGCCAGCGCCACCAGTCCCACCAGCCCGGCGATGACCGGCTTGCGCCGGACCCATTTCACCACCCGCTCAGCCGTAGTCGAGCGGCGGGCGATAATGGTCTCATCCCGCAGCCAGCGCTCCAAGTCATCCGCCAGCGCGGCGGCGGAGGCGTAGCGATTGAGCGGATCTTTCTCAAGGCACTTGAGGCAGATGGTCTCCAAGTCGCTATCCGCCGCGACGTTCATGGAGCTGGGCCGGTCCGGTTCCTTCTCCAGCACCTGCCGAAGCGTCTCCATGGGAGAATCCGTCTCGAAGGGCGGACGCCCCGTGAGCAGGTGATAAAGGATGGCGCCCAGGCTGTAGATATCCGTCGCAGTAGTGACCTGCCGCGAGCGACCGGCGGCCTGCTCGGGCGACATGTAATTGGGCGTGCCCATCACCGCGCCGGTGCGGGTGAGATCGCTGTCATTCTCCAGGCGGCGGGCGATGCCAAAGTCCGTGACATACGGCTCGGATTTCTCATCCAGCAGGATGTTGCCTGGCTTGAGGTCGCGGTGCAGCACGCCGCGTTGATGTGCGTGGTGGATGGCGCGCGCCACCCGGGCCACGATGGTCGCGGATTGCCGGGGGCTGAACCCCGGGCGGCGCTCCGGCCCGATCCCCACGCCTCTTTCCCCGAGACTGCCGCCCTCGATCAACTTCATCGTGAAGAACGGGTGGCCCTCGAGCTCGCCCACCTCATAGACGGGCACGATGTTCGGATGATCCAGGCTGGCGATGGCTTCGGACTCGGTGCGGAAGCGCTTCCGCTCGGCTTCGCTGGCGAAGTGCCCGGAGAGCACCATCTTGAGGGCCACGATGCGGTTGGCGCGGTCGCGGGCCTTGTAGACCACGCCCATGCCACCGCGCGCGATTTGTGAAATCAGTTCATAGCCGCCGAATTGTTTTTGCTCAGCACCCGCCTTGGGCACCGGAATGGTGCGCTTGGAATCGGGGCTGGCCGTGAGCGGCAGGGCGACCGGGGCGAAGAGGCAGCGCGCGCAAAAGCCGCTGGCCGCGCCACTGGCGAGCGGCGCGCCACATTTCCGACAGGTCAACGCGGGTGCTGGGACGGGCATCCTATTGGGTTCTTACGGTTTTTGGGCCAAAGGTTCCGGGCTTTTCGTGCGAAACTGGGCAAAGTGCAAATACTCACCGGCTCAGCGCCGCGAACAGCTCGCGGATTTCCTCATCCACTTCGCCGGGGCTCGCCACCGTGTTCGCGATTTCATCCCGGAACAGCTCGCCGTAACGCTGGCGCATGCGGTGAAGGGCGGATTTCACGGCGCTCTCGCTGATGCCCAGGCGCGCGGCGATCTCCGCCTGCGAAGCGGCGTCGTCATCAAGGAGGAACGCGTGCAGCTCGTTAAACCGCCCGGCCTGCCCCGCCTCGGTGAACTCCTCGCGCAGGCGGACCATCACTTGGTCCACCAGGGCCTGCGCCCAGCGCTGGTGAAAGATGCTCTCGGGCGTGCGCGTATCCGTCGGTTCGTGCGCGTAACGTTCCTCGGCCACCTCGGCCTCGATTGAAAAGATCTCCACGCCCCCGCCCCGCTTCTGCGTCTGGGAACGATGCCATTCGTTCGTGAGAAAGTGTTTCAGCGAGGAGAGCAGGAAGGACCGGAAACGCCCCCGGTTGGGATCGGCGGATTGCAGGTAATTCTTCTGGATCAGCCGGCAGAAGAATTCCTGGGTGAGGTCCTGCGCGGCTTCGGCAGCGTGCCCCTGTCGGCGGACGAACGCGTAAAGGGGATACCAATAGGTGTGGCAAAGCCGCTCCAAGGCGGCCTGCGACTGGGGTGAATCCGCCTGCCCGGCGTGCAGCACCACCGTCCAGAGCGTGGTTTCAAAGCCAGTCTGGCCAGTCAAAGGCCCGGCGTTGGTGTCTTTGGCGGATGGCATGGGTCGGTGCCATTCTGATCTGACCGAACACTTCTGATAAGCGGCAGAATTTAGAAGCGCGGGGCGGGAAGGCAACTCAATTGTCCGGCATCCCCCGCCCCTCCGGTCTCCCCGCCCCATCGGAAAATAATATCTTTGAAACCGCGTTAACCCGGATTGACTCGGATAATCTCGTCTGGTTCCAGTTGATCTCACCTCGTTCCACGTCTGCGTCTCACTTAAATCCACTTGCCACTCACCTCCATGCACTTCCATCTGCTTTGCCACACCGGCGGCCACCAGCACAGCGCAACACCCCGCCTGCCCGGCTTCCGCCAGTCTCGCCTCCACAGGCGTACCCGGCGGCAGGCATCCCGTCGCCCGCAGGCATTTATGCCCGGCTTCGTTCATCAGGTATTTCTTCACGGCATCCTTTCCGTGATCTTGATTTCCCGGCGGGCGTGATTTGCTCCCCCGGTCGCGACTCCAAATGCGAATCGCCCTGCACCGCTACGCCCGGAACATCCGTTTGTCAAACGGCGGGGCTGGACGCACGCTGGGAACCTGAACCAATCCACCCGCATTCTCTGCCAACGAGTGCTGAATGCCATTCTCCCTCTCCCCAAGGGAGAGGGTAGGGGTGAGGGGAAACGGCACTTTCCTGATCGGATGACGGAATTCCGCCCATCCATGCCGGCCTGTCTGGGCGTTTTTTCTTGGCCCTTCCTTTGAATTTTGAGGCTTTGAGACTTTGAACTTCCACCCTCCGGTTCATGGTGAGGGGGAACGGCGCGTTCCTCATCCGGCCATGCTGGCCTTTAATCACGCCCGGCACCGCATTTGTTTTCCCGGCTCATGGAGAGGAACGCTGCCTCACCACCCTCTCAAACCAGCTTCTTCTTGCTCGTGACCGCCTTTACCCAGCCCTGATTATACAGATACCAGCAGACGGTTTCGTGCAGGCCCGCTTCAAAACTGCGGACGGGCTTCCAGCCGAGCTCGGTCTGGGCTTTGGTGGAATCAATCGCGTAACGGCGGTCATGACCGGGGCGGTCTTCCACAAAGGTGATGAGCTGGCGCGAGCCGCCGCCGAGATGCGGCGCCACCTCGTCCATGATGTCGCAGATCTGCATCACGACGCTGATGTTCGGCAGCTCATTGCTGCCGCCGATGTTGTAGCTCTCGCCATCGCGCCCGCGCGTGAGCGCGAGCCAGAGCGCCTCCACATGGTCGCGCACGTAAATCCAGTCACGGATGTTCAGACCATCGCCGTAGACCGGGATGGGCTCGCGGTTCAGGCATTTCTGGACGACGACAGGAATCAGCTTTTCCGGGTACTGGAACGGCCCGTAATTGTTTGAGCAGTTGGTGATGATGATGGGCACGCCATACGTGCGATAGTACGAGCGCACCAGCATGTCACTCGCGGCCTTGCTGGCGGAGTAAGGCGAATTCGGCGCGTACGGCGTCGTCTCGTGGAACTGCCCGTCCGCGCCCAGCGAACCAAAGACCTCATCGGTGGAAACGTGGTGAAAGCGGCGCGGGGTCATCTCCATCTCCATGGAAGTCGTGACGCCCCAGCAGTGGCGGCACGCCTCAAGCAGGTTGAAGGTGCCCACGATGTTTGTGGAAATGAAATCATCCGGCCCGGAGATGGAGCGGTCCACGTGGGACTCCGCCGCCAGATGCATCACATGGGTGATGTCGTGCTGCTGCACCACGCGCACCACCTCGAGCTTGTCGCGCAGGTCCACCTGCTCCAGCACGTATTTGGGGCTGGCGATCACCCCGGCGAGATTCTCCATGTGTCCCGCGTAGGTGAGGCAGTCCAGGTTCACAAGCTTGTTGACCTCGGGACGGCCAATGAGGTGCCGCGAAAGATTCGAGCCGATGAATCCGGCGCCGCCGGTGATGAGCAGGTTCATGTGCGTGGAGCGGTTGGTGCGCGTTCGTTCACGCGGGTTTCATAGCTGATAATCGAGAGTGCGTATATAGCGGCGGTTTCCACCCGCAAAACCAGCGGCCCAAACGTGATGGGCTGCGCGCCGGCATCCTTGATGGCCATCGTTTCGCCGGGTGTGAAATCTCCTTCCGGGCCGATCCAGACCGCGGCGCTTTTAGGCGAAGCCCCGTTCTGCGCGCGAAAGGCCTCGAAGCAGGCGCGCGGGTGCCACGCCCCTTCGCCCAGCGCGCCGATGAGCGGCAGTTCAACCTGCCCGTCCCGTGCAAGACATTCGCGCAAGGTCTGCGGCGCTTCCATGCGCGGCAGCCAAGGCTGGCCGCATTGCTTCACCGCTTCAACGGCGACCTGCTGCCACTTTTCCTGGCGGGCGGCGCGTTCCTCCGGGGCAAGTTTCACGACACACCGTTCGGTGAGCAGCGGCACGATGCGCGAGACGCCCAGTTCCGTGGCTTTTTCGATGATCCATTCCATCGTCTTGCCCTTGGGAATGGATTGAAACAGCGTCACCGAACAAGACGCGGGAGCGTGCTGGATGCGCTGGAGCACTTGTAATGAGGCGGAATCGGCGCGCGTCTCCTCAATCTTGCAAAGGAGTTCAACTCCCGCGCCATCGAGAATGGTGATTTCGTCGCCCGGGCCAAGCCGCAACACCCGCAACGCATGATGCGCCTCACGACCGGAGAACGTGAACTGCGCGGCGCGGCATTCAGCAGGTGAAAGGTGGAAGCGATGCATGGCGCTGACCTTTCGCCGGGTTCACCGAAACAGATTTTTCGCGCGCTCAAAGAAGCCCTGGCTGCGCGGGTTGACCTGCGAGTCGCAGAGCCCGGCAAACTCTTCCAGTTTCGCGCGCTGCGTGCTGTTGAGCTTGGTGGGCACTTCCACGGAGATATGCACCAGCAGGTCCCCCTGCCCTTCCCCGCGCGGGCTTTGCAGGCCCTTGGACCGCACGCGGAAAATCGTGCCGGGCTGCGTGCCGGCAGGCACCTTGATCAGCGTCTTGCCCGTGAGCGTGGGCACTTCGATGTCCGCGCCGAGCGCGGCCTGGACAAAGCTGATGGGCACTTCGCAGTGCAGGTCCTCGCCATCGCGCTCGAAGAGATCATGCGTGCCGACGTGCAGCACCACGTGCAGATCACCGTGCGGACCGCCCCGGGTGCCCGCCGCGCCCTTGCCGCGCACGCGCAGGCGCACGCCGGTGTCCACCCCGGCGGGAATGGTCACCTTCACCTTGCTGGATTGATCGCGGCGGCCGCTGCTCTGGCAGGCGCGGCACGGGCGGTCGAGACTGTAACCGGCGCCCTCGCAGCGCGGGCACGTGTGGCGCACACGGAGGAATCCGCCATGCACGCTCTCCACCTGGCCCCGGCCATGGCACACATTGCAGGGCTGGCGCTTCGCCCCGGGCTCGGCCCCGCTGCCATCGCATTCAGAGCACACCTCGGGCTTGCGGACGGAAATCTCCTTTTCGCAGCCCAGCGCGGCTTCCATGAATTTCAATTCAAGGTCGTAGCGCAAATCTTCGCCCCGTTGCGGGCCGCCGGGTTCGCCGCCGCCATTGCCACCGCCGCCGCCGAACATCTCATCAAACACGCCGCCCCCGCCACCCCCGCTGCCGCCGAAGGCCTGCCGGAAAATCTCGAAGGGATCCACGTATTGGGCGCGGCCCCCGCCACCGGCTCCGGCGCGCTGGCGCGGATCAAAGGCGGCATGGCCGTATTGATCGTATGCCGCGCGCTTCTGCGGCTCGCTGAGGATTTCGTAGGCTTCGCCCAGTTCCTTGAACTTCTCCTCCGCCGTCTTGTCTCCGGGGTTCTTGTCAGGATGGAACTTCACCGCCTGCTTGCGGTAGGCTTTCTTCAGTTCCTCCTCGTTGGCACCACGCTCGACGCCGAGGATTTCGTAATAATCACGCTTGGCCACTGTGTTTCTCTTTCAGTAAAGGTCGGCGGAACGAATCCACGCAAGGTCAAACCGTCCCGGTGCCGGGCTTTTTGGCCACCACCACCGTCGCGGGCCGCAACAGCCGGTCTTTCAGCCGGTAGCCTTTGCGGAGCTGTTGCAAGACATGCCCCTCCGGCACATCGGCGCTCTCCTGCTCGGAGACGGCCTCATGCACCGTCGGGTCGAAGGGCTTGCCCTGCGCATCCACTTCCTCCACGCCGGATTCACTCAGCACGGAACGGAGCTGGGCCTGGATCATGTTCACCCCCGCCTTCAGGGACTCCACGGAGGTGCCTTGCGGCGAATTCACGGCCACCATGGCCATGTCGAAATTATCCGTCACGGGCAGCAGGCGCAACAGGACGCGTTCCGCGCCGATCCGCACCGCTTCATCGCGCTCGCGGGCGGCGCGCTTCTTGAAATTTTCAAAATCGGCGGAGAGGCGCACGAGCCGCTCCCAATGTTCCGCCGCCTTGGCGGCCTGCTCGGTGAGCGCCGTCAATTCAGCGGGGGTCAGCGATTCCATGTCGCCAGCATTGGCGGAAGAGAATGGATTGGCGGATTCCGGGGCATCGGAATCGTCCGGCGTCTGGTCAGCTTTGTGTTTGCTCATGTCTCAAAATAGCCTGTTCCAAGTTCAACAAGGGCGGGGAAAGTATACAGCACCGGGCGGCGGGGCAAGCGGGACTGTCGGCGCTTTTCGCCGGCTATCGCCGGGTCATTTTGGCGCGCGCGGCCTCCAGGATTTTGCGCTCGCGCTCCGTCAGGCTGTGAATGCCATGCGCGGAGATCTTTTCGAGGATCGGATCCACTTCCTTGGAGATGAACTCCTCATCATTCAGCGGGTCGGGTTCGACCCGGGTGCTGGTGCGCGCGCGGGCCCGTTCGGTTTCGCGGACCATGGCGGCTTTCACCAGTTCGCGTTTGCGCTCGCGCTGCCGCATCGGACGCCAGTTGAAGCCAAGGCCGTTGACGTTCAACCGCACATAGAGGATGCCGCCCAGCATGCCGCCCAGGTGCGCGGCATGCGCGATGTTGTCCTTGCCGAGGACACAACCCACCACCCCGATGATCGCCAGGCCGATGATCAGGGTCCGGGCGCGAAACTCCACCGGGATGAGTATGAAGGCGAGCATGCGATTGGGATACAGCGTCGCGAACGCGGCGATCAGGCCGGCCCCGCCC